>Ga0209162_1000037_pt1 | contig 118871 bp, 125 predicted proteins | sample YNPNPMetaG_FD_187121 | JGI IMG/M metagenome (GOLD analysis project Ga0209162, IMG submission 187121) | Anoxygenic and chlorotrophic microbial mat microbial communities from Yellowstone National Park, USA - YNP NP MetaG (SPAdes) (version 2) ...
TTTTCACCCGAGAGATTTTTCAAATTGGATAGTTCCTTCGCTCAGGACAGCGCATGAGAATCTCCTTAGGAGACCCTTCCCCTTCGCTTTGCTCAGGGTCAGGGTGACAAAAAAGGGTTATTCTGAACTTCTTATTCTGTCATTCTGAGCGTCAGCGAAGAATCTCCTCCTTTTTTCACCCGAGAGATTTTTCAATTAGATAGTTCCTTCGCTTAGGACAGCGCTTCGGGGCATTAAGCCCCTCAGAATGACGGGATAAGAGAAAAACCTCCTTTTTCTAATGGCAATTTTAGGACATACTAAACTTTTTAAAAAAATCTCCGATGTTAAAAATTAAGACAGCAGGATGGAAAGGAGGTGAAGGAAAAATTTCATCTTTTGCTGTCTGGACGCAGGAGGCGTCCCGAATAAAAAACATGGAGGTTAAATCATGGCATTAAGAATTAACTTTAACGCCGAAGCAGCAGTAACACACACAACCCTTTTAAGAAATGAAAGGGCAATGAGTAAATCTCTGTTAAGAATTTCAACAGGTAACAGAATCCTTTCCGCAGCAGATGATGCAGCAGGACTGTTTATCGCTGATCAGCTTTCAGTTGTTGGAGCAGCCCTTGACCAAGGTAACCGTAATATTCAGACAGGTATTAGTGCACTTCAAATTGCTGAATCAGGTGTTGGTCAGATTTTTGAAAAACTTCAGACAATTTACACAAAGGCACAATCTGCAGCAAATGACATCAATGACCCGAATGCCCGTTCAGCCCTGCAGAGTGATATTAACAATCTGGTAGATGCGATTCAGAAAATAGGTACTGATACAGAATACAATGGAATTAAACTTCTTGATGGAACATTTGCAAGTAAGGTTATTCATTATGGAGCAAGAGCAGACCAGACAATTACAACAAGCATTTCAAATGTAAAAGCAACTAACATAGGTGCTTATGTAGTTGATGGAAGTGGTAAGGTTACTTCAAGTGCTACCACATCTTATGCTTCATTAATTACAGGAAACTGGCAATATAATTCAACAAGTGATACAGTAACTGTTGCAAATATTAGTCTCAAAACTTATAGTGCCCTATCAAGTGTAACAGGAGCGGTTGATGCAAAGGCAATAGCAGATGCAATTAACAACAACTCAGATTTGCAGACAGCAGGAATTTCAGCAAGAGCAGTAAATACTTCTACAGCAGATACAGAATTTTCCACAATAGATAATACTTCAGGCTCAGCAGCTATAACTTTAAGATTTTATGTTGGTTCTACTACAGCCTCTGCTTCTGCTATAAGCATAACAGTTGCTGCTTCAGAAAGCCTTACCCTTGATCAGCTTGTCTCCCAGATAAATACACAGGCTTCAACTAATAGCTTGAATATCACTGCCGCGAACTCAGGGAATAAACTTGTATTAACAACTACTGGTGAGACTATAGGAGTGGAGGTTGTATCTACTTCAGGAGCTGGTACATCTGTTAATCTTGCAATGCTTCTTGAGAATGCAACAGGGTCAATTACTGCTAATTCAACAGGCTCTGCTGTAAAAGTGGGAGATTTAATAGTTACTGGAACAGATTCCTATAGCTATAAATTCACAGGTATAAGCAGTGCTTCTGAGGGTCTTGGTGTAACAGATACAGGGAATGGAAGTTTTAATAATCTTTACAGTATTGATGTAACAACAAACGCTGGAGCAGAACTTGCAATTGATATAGCAAATACAGCAATTAAAAAGGTTGATAAGGTTAGAACCCAGATTGGTTCGGTAATAAACAATCTACAGGCTATATGGGATTCTCAGAAGGCATCCTATGACAACACAAAGGAAGCTGAAAATGTTATTCGTAACACAGACTTCGCAGCTGAGATGAGCACATTTACCACAATGCAGATTAGAATGCAGTCTGGTATAGCAATGCTTGCTCAGGCAAATGCCTTACCTCAGCTTGTACTACAGTTACTGAGGTAATTATTGAATTTGGAAGGAGGGGCGACCCTCCTTCCAAATTTAAGGAGGGATTAAGGAAGATGAGATTCTTCGCTATCGCTCAGAATGACAGAAATAAAGTTCAGAATGACAGAAAGAAAGTTCAGAATGAGAGAAAGAAGGCTCAGAATGAAAATTATAATGTTACATTTAGGCAAAGCCGAAGGGTTTTTATCCTTAGACTAAATTAAAGGAGTAAAAAATGAGGCTGGATGGATTAGACAGGGAAATAATAACAATAAACCCATACAGAAAAACAGAAATTGTTAATTTACAAAACACCCAGCCCATGCAGGAAAATATTGCTAAAATTAGCAACCAGAACCAAAATGACTTTACCGAACAAACAAAAAACACTCAAAAAGTTGCTGTATCGCAGGAAGAACTAAACAAATTGATGGAAGAATTAAAACATAAATTCAGCATGATTGAAAAATATTTACAAATAGACATTGACCAGCAACTTCGGATGCCAATTTCAAAAATTATTGATATGAGAACAGAAGAAATTATCCGTCAGATTCCACCTGACTGGATTGTTGATATATTAAGAAGAATGGAAGAATTAAGAGGAGTCTTTTACTCTAAGGAGGTATAAAATGGCAGACCTTTATATTTCAGGGCTTACAGGAACTATTGATACAGGCACAATGATTGACAAGCTCCTTCAGATAAAGCAACAGCCCATTGCACAGCTTAATCAGAAAAAAGCGCTTACTCAGGCTAAGGTATCAAGCCTCTCAAATCTTTCTGGTGCTTTAAACAGTATTCAGAGTTTTTTTAGTAATCTTAACATTGACAGCATTTTTAAAACAAAGAAGGCTACATCATCAAATACATCGGTGCTTACAGCTACTGCTACAACAGATACTCCAAATATCACAATGAGCCTTAATGTAAATAAACTTGCCCAAACTGAAGTGAGAGCAAGCACTGGAGGAATGAACTCCCTTACAAGCACTTTTTCATCATCAGGCAGTTTAACCCTGAAATACTGGAAATCTCCTACAGAAAATGTAACCTATAACATAGATTACTCCGCAGGACAAACCCTGCAGGATTTTGTAAACAAAATAAATTCCTCACAGAATTTTGTCAAGGCATCGGTTTACTACACAGGCAGTGATTACAGACTTCTTCTTTCAGAGGCAGATGCAGGAAATTCAACAAAGGAAACAGACAGAACTGGTTCTTCCTTTGTAATTGAAACAGATACTCTGCCAACTGAACTTGGAAGCCTTGAAACTTTACAGGATGCCCAGAATGCCTCTTTAACAATAGGAAGCTCTACAAATCCAGTTACATCCCCTTCAAACACCTTTAAAGAGATACTTACAGGAATGGATATTACAGTGCAGTCCACGGGTTCTGCAACAGTTACAGTAAGCGATGATTTTTCAAAAATTGACAGTACCTTGGCAGAATTTGCAAATCAGTACAATGGTGTTATTAAAATTGTAAATCAAATGACTGCTAAAGGGGCTCAGTTTCAGGGTGACAGTACAATAACAACAATTAAAACAGGCTTTTCCAATCTTCTTGCCCCTTTTATCAGGGCAGGGCTAATTAATTATTCTGATACAGATGGAACAATTTCCATAAACACAAGCAGGCTTTCGGAATTGAAAAACTCATCTCCTGAAGGCTTAAAAGAGCTTTTGACAAATGTGAAAGATTCATTCAGCAGACAGCTTAATGCATATGTATCAACAATAAATTCCTATAAAAGCACAGGAGAATCCCAGATTAATGAGATAGACAACAGAATATCAAACTTAAAAACCGCTCTTGTTAAATATGAAGAAAGGCTTCGCAAAGAATACGCAGCATTAGAAGCCTTTGTTTCTCAGATGAATCAGATAAATTCAAGAATTCAGGACTTTATTGTAACACTTTCAGAAATGACAAAAGGAGGAAATAAATGACTTATGTAGATGCCTATTTACAGAGCAAAGTAATGGGAGCAGATGCTTTAGAACTTATAACAATGCTTTATGATAAAGCCATTGTCTCCCTCAGCATTGCAAAAGATTCCATAATTAAGGGACTTGATGACCCTGAGCTTGTAAAAAAGAAGGCTACAGAGTTAAGCAGAGCAACAGATATTATGTATTATCTCAACGATATTCTTGACAGGCAAAGGGGAGGGCAGATTGCTGAAAATCTCAGCATAATTTACACAACCTTAGCAGGTGAGCTTGTAAGAGCTAACTTATTTAATGATGTTGACACAATTTCAAAATGCATAGAAATTTTAAACAATCTAAAATCAGCATGGGAGGATGTAAAAAAACAGGCTAAGGAAGGTCAGAATGAACAAAAGAGAGCCTCTGTCGGAGCAGTCTAAAATTAGAAGACTTCTTATACTGGCTGAAATAGCGTTGAATGAAAACAGATATGAAGAGGCTGTATCAATACTTAGCGGAATAAGCCCTGATGAGATGGCAACATTATCAGCAGAAGAATTACAGGCAATAGGCAGGCTTCTTAATTATTTAAAAGACCTTGCTGAACAAAAGAAAGATTACCTTATAGAACAATTAAAGATAATTCAGGCAAGTAAAGACTATCTTAGTTAACTTATTTATTTCTTGAAATTGCCGATAGAAATCTCTTTTTCGGGTGATTTTGTGATTCCTTCGCTTCCCCTTCGCAGAAGCTCAGGGCTTTGGCTCAGGACAGCGTCTGAGTCTCTTTTCTGTCATTCCTTCGCAGACCCTTCGCATAAGCTCAGGGCTTTGGCTCAGGACAGCGTCTGACCTTATTTTCTGTCATTCTGAGCGATAGCGAAGAATCTCCAAAGGAGACCCTTCGGCTTACGCCTCAGGGTGACAAGAAAAAAAAGGGTGACAAAAAAAGAGTCATCCTGCCACCTTTCTTGTCATTCTGAGCGTCAGCGAAGAATCTCCTCCTTTTTCACCAAACAGGTTTTTAATTAGAGAGTTCCTTCGCTTCGCTCAGGACAGCGCCTACGGGGATTTACCCCATCGGAATGACAAAAAGGAGGAGATCCTTCCCCTTCGCAGACCCTTCGCAGAAGCTCAGGGCTTCGGCTTAGGGCTTCGCCTCAGGACAGCTCTTCGGGACATTAAGCCCCTCAGAATGACGGGATAAGAAAAAAACCTCCTTTTCCTATCGGCAATTTCCAGATTGCCTTTTTTATTGCCAATTTTTTAAACTATTTCATGAATTTGAGTCTTGAGAAATTCATTTCTTTATCCAAAAAATATAACATTATACCCCTTTACAGAGAGATTATTGCTGACCTTGACACTCCTGTTGGCTTTTTTCTCAAACTTGGAAGAAAACCTTCCTTTTTACTTGAAAGTGTTGTCGGTGGCGAAAAATGGGGGAGATACTCAATTATAGGAATTGACCCTGCAGTGATAATTACTGCTAAGGGCAGAAGTATAAATGTAAAGAAGACAAAAGGTTTGGAGTTTAATGTTGAAGAAAAATCAAGGAAAATTAAAGGAGAGCCTTTTGTCTTTTTAAAAGATTTTCTGAATAAGTTCAAAGCATACATAGACCATGAACTCCCAAGATTTTTTGGTGGTATGGTTGGTTATATTTCTTATGATACTGTAAAACTATTTGAGAAAGTTCCTGATATGAAGAGACCTCCTATTGACATGCCTGATATATTTCTTATGATTCCCCAAACTCTCTTAATCTTTGATAATCTGAAGCAGTCAATTAAAATAGTATGCAACTGTTTTATTGATGGAAAAGCTGAGATTGTCTACAAAAAAGCTCAAAAAAAGATAGATGAAATAATAAATGCTTTCAAAAGTCATAAAGATGAGAGATTTAGAACATATCTGGCAGTTCCTGAAAAGGAAGGGAAAACACTTCACGGCTTCAGCTCAAACTTTACAAAAGAAGAATTTCTTGAAGCAGTTAAAAAAGCAAAAGAGTATGTTCTTTCAGGAGATGTTGTGCAGGTTGTTATTTCTCAGAGATTTAGTTCTGAAAGCTCAGCCCATCCCTTTGATATTTATAGGGCTTTAAGAATTATCAACCCTTCACCATACATGTTTTATATTGATACAGGTGAAGCATATCTTGTTGGTTCTTCTCCAGAAATTCTTGTAAGGCTTGAAGATGAGAAAATTACTTTAAGACCAATTGCAGGCACACGCAGAAGAGGAAAAACAGAGGAGGAAGACCTTGCCCTTGAAAAAGAACTTCTTTCTGATGAAAAAGAAAAAGCTGAACATATTATGCTTGTTGACCTCGGTAGAAATGATGTTGGCAGAGTTGCAGAAATCGGCACTGTCAATGTAACAGAGCTTATGACAGTTGAAAGATACAGTCATGTCATGCATATTGTGAGCAATGTTGAGGGAAAACTGAGAAAAGGACTTGATATGTTTGATGTTTTTATGTCCTGTTTCCCTGCTGGCACAGTAACTGGTGCACCAAAAGTAAGAGCAATGCAGATAATTGAAGAGCTTGAACCTACGCGCAGAGGTCCCTATGCAGGAGCTGTTGGATATTTTGGCTTCAGTGGTAATATGGATATGTGTATTGGAATAAGAATGCTTGTAATTAAGGATAAAAAAGTATATGTTCAGGCAGGAGCAGGCATTGTGGCAGATTCTGTGCCTGAAAATGAATACAATGAAACAGTTAATAAAGCAAAAGCTATGCTTAAAGCAGTTAATTTTTTAAATTCTGAGGGGCAGAAAAATGATTTTGATAATTGATAACTACGATTCCTTTACATATAATCTTTACCAGTATATTGGAGAAATTTCTCCAAATCTGATAGTTTATCGCAATGACCAGATAAGCATTGAAGAGATAGAAAAGCTTAATCCAGAAAGAATCATAATTTCGCCTGGACCATGCACACCCCGTGAAGCAGGTATATCAATTGATGTAATAAAACATTTTGCAGGAAAGATTCCTATTCTTGGTGTGTGTCTTGGACATCAGGCAATTGGTTCTGCCTTTGGTGGAAGAATTATTCGTTCTCCTGAAATAATGCATGGTAAAACTTCTCTCATCTATCATGACGGTAAAACAATTTTTAAAGGCTTAGCAAATCCTTTTGAGGCAACGAGATATCATTCGCTTATTATTGAAAAGGAATCCCTTCCAGACTGTCTAACTGTTACTGCATGGACCTCAAATGGTATAATTATGGGGATAAGACATAAAAAATTTACGATAGAAGGAGTTCAGTTCCACCCAGAAAGTATTCTGACAAAAGTAGGAAAAGATTTATTGAAAAACTTTTTAGAGTTATGATAACTGAAGCAATTTACAGATTAAGTAAAAGAGAAAATCTTCCAGCAGAGCTATTAAGAGAAAGTTTTATTGAAATAATTGAAGGGAAAGCATCTACTGCACAGATTGCAGGTTTTCTTATGGGTCTTTCTACAAAAGGTGAATCTGAGGAAGAAATTTTTACTACAGTAAAACTTTTCAGAGATTATGCAATAAAAATTAAAGCACCAGATGGAGCAATTGATATTGTTGGAACAGGAGGAGACCGTTCAGGAAGTTTTAATGTATCAACTGCAACAAGCTTTGTAGTTGCTGGTGCAGGTGTTCCTGTTGCAAAACATGGCAACCGTTCTGCATCAAGCCAGTGCGGAAGCATAGATGTATTGGAGGAACTGGGGATAAAAGTTGATATGACTCCTGAGCTTGCAGAAAAATGCCTTTTTGAATGTGGTATGACTGTTTTATTTGCTCCCCTTTATCATCCTGCAATGAAAAGAGTTGCTCCTGTAAGAAAAGAGCTTAAAATAAGGACAATTTTCAACATAATTGGTCCTATGCTTAATCCAGCAGGAGTTAAGCGATTGCTTTTAGGCATTTTTGCAAAAGAATATATGGATACAATTGCAAGAGTGCTTCTTAGATTAGGAGCTGAAGATGTAATGGTTGTTCATAGTGAAGAAGGACTTGATGAAATAACAGTTACAGGGAAAACTTATATTGTAAGGGCTAAAAACGGAGAAATTAAAACCAGCAGGATTTCTCCTGAAGAAGTGGGACTGCAAAAAGCATCAATAGATGAGATTAAGGGCGGAGACAAAAAAGAAAATGCAAGAATAATTCTGGATATTCTTAAAGGAAAAGCTGGTTCACCAAGAGATACTGTTTTAATAAATGCATCAGCAGCACTTCAGGTTGCTGGCAGGGCTAAAGATTTTAAAGAAGGAATTGAGATTGCTAAGGAGTCAATTGATAGTGGTAAAGCCTATAAAAAGCTTGAGGAATTAAAGGTTCTCACAAACAGATGATTAATATTAATAGATACAAAATATTAATAGTGGATGACTCGCCATCCTATATTAGGGCTTTTGGAGAAGAGTTTAGAAATGAATATGATATTCACATTTCCACCAACGGAGAGACTGCTTTAAAAGTAGCTGAAGAAAATATGCCTGATTTAATTCTTCTTGATTTAAAAATGCAAAAAATGAGCGGATTGGAAATTTGCGCAAAACTTAAAGATAATCCTATAACAAAGAATATCCCTATCATTTTTTTAGCAGAGTCTCTTAAGGATGAAGAAGATGTTATTAAAGGACTTGAAATAGGCGGAAGCGATTACATTATTAAGCCTTTTAATTTACCGATATTAAAGGCAAGGATAAAAACTCACATTGACTTAAAAATCAAAACTGAAATGATTGAAAATTTAGCCTACAGGGATACTCTGACTTCTTTATATAACAGGAGAAAATTTGAAGAAATGCTTGAAGTGGAATGGAAAAGAGCTATGAGAATAAAGCATCCCTTATCTCTTTTGATGTTGGATATTGATAATTTTAAATCATACAATGCAAGTTACGGAGAGCTTGCTGGAGATAGATGTCTAACCATGATAGCAAAAGTTTTGCTTTCAATATGTAGAAGGATAACAGACTTAGTTTCAAGATATGAAGGTGCTAAGTTTGCTATTATACTTCCACATACAGACCTTGATAATGCTATTATAATGGCTGAAAAAATAAGAATGTCTATAAAAGACCTCAAGCTGGAACATACAATGGTAAAAGGCGTTCCTTATATAACAGTAAGTATAGGAGTTGTATCAATGATTCCTGAAATTAATACTGACTATAATCTTTTTGTTCAACTTGCGCAAAAAGCATTAAAAGAGGCAAAGGCTACTGGTAAAAACAAAGTTGTTTATGTTAAACCTGCTAAAAAGATTTAAATCAAGAATTTTTAAGAGAAATGGCTGAGTTAGGTAAAATACAAAAGCCTAATGTTGAGGATTTCAAAGGCAAAAGAAGACTATTTTGCATTACAAATCTTTTCCCGCCTGATGACGAAGATGAGAAACTCAAAGACCTCGTTGAAAAATACTGGCATGAAGCATTGACACATATTGAAAAGCTTGAGAAATTAGGTTTTGTTACCAAAATTTTTATTGAAACAATATTTATTGAGGGTCAGGAAGCGGTTGATGTTATCCGGGAGACAAATCCTTATCTGTATCCTCTTATAGAGAAAAAGGTTTCTGAAGGTGCTGTTGTAATAGGAGTAGAGGAGCCTGAAACATTCGGAGAGTTTATTGACTGGGCTAACTGCATAAGAGTTGTAAGAACAGCGTCGGTTATAGAGAAAGTTTATGAATTTTTTGATTCTGCTACGAAAAAAAGAATTGAAGGGATAAGGGATAAGATAGTAAATAATCTTCAAGAAGGAGAATCAGCCATTTTGATTTTAAATGAGCGTGAAAGAGTTAAGCTTGATTTGCCACAAGATATTGAAATTTTTCTCGTAGTGCCATCATTTTATGATGATATAATGCGATATTTAAGAGAAAAATATCTTTCTCATTAATTCCCCATCTTTGCAAAAATACTTGAATTTTATTTAAAATTCTATATTGGGAGTGTATGGGGCTCTGGTGTCCCTCCTGGACTTCAAATCCAGTGTTGCCTGTGAGGAGCAGGCATGGTGGGTTCGATTCCCACACACTCCCGCCACTATAATACTTGGAGGAGGAAGATTAATGAAGATAACTCATTATTCATTTGGTAAGATGATAGTTAATGGGAACGAATATATATCAGACCTTATAATTCTTCCTGATAGAATTCATCAATCATGGTGGAGAAAAGAAGGGCATTCACTCTGCATAGAAGACCTCGCTGAGATTTTCAAAAGTGATATTGATATTCTTGTTGTTGGAACAGGAGCATATGGAAGGATGAGGGTTTCTGATGAGATTATAAATGAGCTTAAGAAAAAAGGAATAGAGACTTATCCAGAAGACACAGGGAAAGCGGTAGATTTATTTAATAAACTTATTGAAGAAGGAAGAAAAGTTGCAGGAGCTTTTCATTTAACCTGCTAAAAACTTTTTGAAGGAGAAGAAAATGAAGGATAATAAACAACCTGACCCAATGCGGGTAGCGATTGTAAAGATGCTGCCAAGAGACATCAAGGAGAAGCTAACGGTTGAAGAGATGAACGCTCTTCTTTATGATGAAGTTTTACCTGATTCCTTGATGGAGAAACTCAAAGATTATCTTGCCGACCCAGATAATCCAACAGGATAAAAATTAAATAAAACATACGGAGGTTCTGATGCTTCCAGACCCTGTTTCATCTCCAGACTGGTTAATTGCACAGGAAGCTGAAAAAAGAATGAAAACAATATTTCAGCTTGCTGAAGAGGTTGGGATTAATAAAGAAGAAATTATTCCTTATGGCTATTACATAGGTAAACTTGATTATCAAAAGCTTTACAGAAGAATTAGAACTCAGGAAAATGGGAAATATGTAGTAGTGACAGCAATAACTCCAACCCCCTTTGGAGAAGGAAAATCAACAACAACAATAGGATTGGTTCAGGGGCTTGGTAAAAGAGGGGAAAAAGTAAGCTGTGCTATAAGACAACCATCTGGTGGTCCTTTAATGAATGTGAAAGGTTCTGCTGCTGGAGGAGGACTTTCTCAGTGCATTCCAAGAACTGAATTTTCCTTAGGATTTACAGGTGATATAAATGCTGTAATAAATGCACATAATCTTGCAATGGTTGCATTAACTGCAAGAATGCTTCATGAATCAAACTATTCTGATGAGGAGCTTTTAAAAAAAGGATTGAAGAGGCTTGATATTCATCCCAAAAGAGTGGAAATGGGTTGGGTTATTGATTTTTGTGCACAAGCTTTAAGGAAGATAGTTATTGGACTTGGTGGTAATAAAAACGGAATTACAATGGAGTCACGCTTTGATATTGCTACTTCTTCTGAATTGATGGCTATTTTATCACTTGTAAAAGATTTAAAGGATTTAAGGGAAAGAATTGGTAATATTGTTGTGGCTTATTCAAAAAATGGACAGCCTGTTACTACTGAAGACCTTGAAGTAGCTGGGGCTATGACTGCCTTGATGCTACCTGCCATTAACCCAAATCTTATTCAAACTATTGAAGGACAGCCTGTTTTTGTTCATGCAGCGCCTTTTGCCAATATAGCAATAGGACAGTCTTCAATCATAGCTGACAGAATAGGACTCAAGCTAAATGACTACCATATTACAGAATGTGGTTTTGGTGCTGATATAGGTTTTGAGAAGTTCTGGAATATAAAATGCAGGTATTCAGAGTTGAAACCTGATACAGCTGTTCTTGTTACAACATTAAGAGCCCTTAAATATCATGGAGCAGATTCAAATGCTCCGAAAATTATAACAGGCAAAGCAATACCAAAAGAGTATTATGAAAAAAACTTAAGGTGGCTTACAAAGGGATTTGAAAACCTATTTCATCATATAGAGATAATTAAAAAATCAGGAATAAATCCCGTTGTTTGCGTAAACAAGTTTGAGTTTGATGATTCAGAAGAATTAATGACAGTTGTAAAAGCCTGTGAAGAAGCAGGAATTTACGGCGTTATTTCTGAACACTGGAAAAAAGGCGGAGATGGAGCTCTTGCTCTTGCTGATGTGGTTATGGATGTTTGCAGGGAAAAATCAAACTTTAATTTTTTATATGATATAAAACTTCAACATATTTCAAAGATAGAAACAATAGCAAGAGAAGTTTACGGTGCAGATGCTGTTGAATTTTCTCCTTTAGCACTGGAAAAACTCAAAAAGATAAACTCTTCCCCTGAATTTTCAGATTTTTCTATATGTATAGCCAAAACACATTTAAGTCTTTCAGATAATCCAGCTCTTAGAGGACTTCCCAGAGGATGGGAGTTGTTTATAAGGGATGTTTTAGTCTTTAAAGGAGCAAAACTTATAGTTCCTGTTGCAGGCGAGGTAAACTTAATGCCAGGAACAGCTTCTGACCCTAACTTTAGAAGAATTGATGTAGATATAAAAACTGGTAAAGTAAATGGTATTTAAAAAAGGGCGGATTTCCCGCCCTTTTTATTAATACATATCTGGTCCTGCTGGCATAGGAGGTTTCTTTTCTTCTTCTGGAATTTCAGTAATCATTACTTCTGTTGTAAGCATTAAGCCTGCAACAGATGCGGCATTCTGGAGAGCAATTCTTGTAACTTTTGTTGGGTCAATAATACCAGCTTCCATCATATCAACATAATCCTCAGCATAGGCATCATAACCAAAATTAACCTTCTTTGACTCTTTTACTTTCTCAACAATGAGAGTTGCTTCAAGACCTGAGTTTGCAATAATCTGTTTAATTGGCTCTTCAAGAGCTTTTTTGATTATTTCAACTCCAAGCTGCTGGTCATGCTGTTTTAGCTTAAGTCCATTAAGAGCTTTCTGGCATCTTAAAAGAGCAACTCCCCCACCCGGAACGATTCCTTCTTCGACAGCTGCTCTTGTTGCATTTAGAGCATCCTCAACTCTTGCTTTCTTTTCTTTCATCTCAGCTTCTGTTGCTGCACCTACATTTATTCTTGCAACTCCTCCTGCAAGTTTAGCAAGGCGCTCCTGAAGTTTTTCTTTGTCATAATCTGAAGTTGTTTCGTCAATCTGGACTTTTATCTGTTTGATTCTACCCTGAATCTTCTGAGGGTCACCTGCTCCCTCAACGATTGTGGTATTATCTTTGTCAACGATTACTTTCTTTGCTTTTCCGAGGTCTTCAATTTTTACATTTTCAAGTTTTACTCCGAGGTCTTCGGAAATTACTGTTCCTCCTGTAAGAATTGCAATATCCTCAAGCATTGCTTTTCTTCTTTCACCGAATCCGGGAGCTTTTACAGCACAAACCTGAAGCACTCCACGAAGTTTGTTTACAACAAGTGTTGCAAGGGCTTCACCCTCTACATCCTCAGCAATTATAAGAAGTGGTTTACCCATTCTTGCTATCTGCTCAAGAATTGGAAGGAGGTCTTTCATGCTTGATATCTTTTTGTCATGAATGAGAACAAAAGCATCTTCAAGTACGCATTCAAGTCTTTCAGCGTCTGTTATAAAGTATGGAGAAATGTATCCTCTGTCAAACTGCATTCCTTCAACAATATCAAGAGTTGTTGCCATGCCCTTTGCTTCTTCAACAGTTATTACTCCATCTTTTCCAACTTTATCCATTGCTTCAGCAATGAGTTCTCCAATTGAGGCATCATTGTTTGCTGAGATTGTTCCAACCTGAGCAATTTCTTTTTTATCTACTACAGGTTTGGATATTTTTTTAAGCTCTTCAACAACAACTTCAACTGCTTTGTCAATTCCTCTTTTGAGGTCTATTGAGTTAGCACCTGCTGTAACATACTTTAAACCTTCTTTAAAGATTGAGTATGCAAGAACAGTTGCTGTTGTTGTGCCATCTCCTGCTACATCTGAAGTTTTTGAAGCAACTTCTCTTACAAGTTGTGCTCCCATGTTTTCCCACGGGTCTTTCAGTTCAATTTCCTTTGCAACTGTAACACCATCTTTGGTTATGTTAGGTGTTCCAAACTTCCTTTCAATTACAACATTTCTTCCTCTTGGTCCAAGAGTAGCTTTTACGGCATCTGCAAGAATTGTTACACCCTTAAGCATGGATTGTCTTGCGGAATCGCTGAATATTAACTGCTTTGCTGACATATCATCCCCTCCTTGTATAAGTTTTATTAGTTTTCAACAACACCGAGTATCTCTTCTTCTTTAATAATGAGATACTCTACATCGTCAATCTTGATTTTTGAACCTGAATACTTGTCAAAAAGAACCGTATCACCAACTTTTATCTCTTTAACTTCTGACCCAACTGCAATTACTGCTCCTTTCTGTGGTTTTTCCTTTGCGACATCAGGAACATAGATACCGCCTGGAGTTTTCTCAAGTTCCTCTGATGAGAATTTTACAACAACTCTGTCTTTTAGTGGTTTAATCTTCATGCTCAACCTCCTTTTTTTAGTTTTATTAGCAATCACCTCTATTGAGTGCTAATATAACCTGAAATCTTATCTTCAATCAAGAATAAATAGCGATGATTATGTCTTTTTATTGCTAATTATCTTAAAATATTTAAAATTTTTTCTTATTTTTTCGCTATTTTATTTTTTTGCTTGTAAATTCAAATTTTAAAAAGTGAGAATTATTTTTTCACTTCATAAAACTAAGATTAACAACATCAAAAAACTTTGATATAAGTCTAAAATTGCTGATAGAAAATTAAGTTTGGGACCATTTTGTCATCGGAGTCATTCTGAGCTTTTTTGTCATTCTGAGCTTTTTCTGTCATTCTGAGGGAGCGTAAGCGACTGAAGAATCTCCTTAGGAGACACTTCGGGCTAAAGCCCTCAGGGTGACAGAGGAAGGGGTCATTCCTTCGCAGACCCTTCGCAGACCCTTCGCAGAAGCTCAGGGCTTCGGCTCAGGGCTCGGCTCAGGACAGCTTCTGCCCCTCTTTTATTCTGTCATTCTGAACGGAGCGTTAGTGGAGTGAAGAATCTCCTCCTTTCTGTCATTCTGACCCTGAGCGAAGCGAAGGGGAAGAATCTCATCCTTTTTTTCTATAATCGGAATGAGTTCCTTCGCTTTGCTCAGGACAACGCCTCGGGGGATTGACTCCCTCGGAATGACAAAAAAGGAGGAGACCCTTCGGGCTAAAGCCCTCAGGGTGACAAGTAAAAAAGGGTGATAGAAAGGGTCATCCTGCCCCTCTTTTATTCTGTCATTCTGAACGGAGCGTTAGCGGAGTGAAGAATCTCCTTCATTCTGTCATTCTGACCCTGAGCGAAGCGAAGGGGAAGAATCTCATCCTTTTTTTCTATAATCGGAATGAGTTCCTTCGCTTTGCTCAGGACAACGCCTCGGGGGATTGACCCCCTCGGAATGACAAAAAAGGAGGAGACCCTTCGGGCTAAAGCCCTCAGGGTGACAAAGTAAGGGGGGTCATTCCTTCGCAGACCCTTCGCAGACCCTTCGCAGAAGCTCAGGGCTCGGCTCAGGGCTTCGGCTCAGGACAGCGCTTCGGGGGATTTACCTCCTCAGAATGACGGGATGGGCTCAAGAAATCTCTTTTCTATCGGCAATTTCAGGTATAAAGTGTTTATTTGACAAAAAGGCATTATGACTTTTAAACTTAAATAAAAACTACTGTTAAGGGGGTAATGTGTTAAAAGCAATTGAGGATATTTCATCAACAAAAAAAAGATTAAAAATTGAAATACCTTCAGAGATTATTGAGGAAGAGATTAAAAAAGCATTGATGGAAATTCAGAAGAATGCAAAAATTCCGGGTTTCAGGCCCGGGAAAGCTCCTCTTTCAATTATTGAGAGAAAATTTGGCAAGGATGCTGAATCTGATGTTCTGGAAAAACTGGTGTCTCGTTCCTATGATGAGGCTGTAAAAGAAGCAAAATTGAGACCTGTACTTCCTCCGATTTCTGAAGACGCCATTGATATAAAAAGGAATGAGCCACTTTCTTTTGAGTTGATAGTAGAAGTTAGACCAGAAGTTGAAAATCTGAACTATGAAAATATTGAGATAGAAGAAATTTCAACAGAAGTTAATGATGAAGAGATTGAGGATGTACTGAAAAGGCTTTCAAAAGAAAAAGGTTTTTATGAACCGATTGATGAGCCTGTAAAGGACGAAGACCTTGTTGTGATTGACTATACAACAGATAGTGGTAAAGAAGCAAAAGATTTTGTTTATAAAATTGGTGCTGGTCCTTTCCCTGAAGAGTTTTCCAATGCATTTATAGATAAAAAGAAAGGAGACAGTTTCAGCATTACCATAGATTTTCCTGAATATTCTATTGCTGATTTTGCAGGTAAAAAAGTTAATTTTGATATTACAATAAAGGATGTGAAAAGAAAAAAGAATATTCCATACGAAGAACTCCCGAAAGAGCTTGGTTTTGAAGATTTTGAGAGTCTTAAAAAGTATATCAGGGAAACTCTTGAGAAGACAAAAAAGCAACAGGCAGAAGAAAAACAGAAACTTGATATACTTTCAAAAATTCTTGAAAACCATGAATTTGAGCTTCCCGAAGGACTTATTGAGCTTGACATGCAAAGAATAACAGAGGAATATGAATCTATGGGACTTGATGTAACACAACATATGGATAAAATATCAGAAAGGGCGAAAAAAAATGTTAAGACATTCATTCTTCTTGAACTAATCGGTGAAAAAGAAGGTTTAACTGTTTCTGAGGAAGAAATGAAGCAAGAGATTATTAACATTGCAAGAAGATACAATATTCCTCCTCAGAATGTTGTTCAGTATTATATGTCAAGAGATGGATCTCTTGAAGCATTAAGAAGCAGTATTTTTGAGAGAAAAGTTCTGGATATTCTTTTACAGAAGGCGAAAAAAGTAAAAAAATCAGAAACAGAAGAGGAGGCATCACAGTGAGTATTGTTCCAATAGTAATAGAACAAACAGGAAGAACTGAAAGAGTTTATGACATTTATTCAAGACTCCTTAAAGACAGAATTATTTTTATTGGCACAGAGATAAATGACCAGGTTGCAAATGTGGTTATTGCACAGTTACTTTTCCTTCAGACTGAAGACCCTGAAAAGGATATTCATGTTTATATAAACTCACCGGGAGGAATGGTCTCAAGCGGACTTGCCATTTATGACACAATGCTTTATGTAAAGCCAGATATTGCAACATACTGTATTGGACAGGCATCTTCAATGGGATGTGTGCTTCTTGCAGCAGGGACAAAGGGGAAGAGATTTGCCCTTCCTCATTCAAGAGTTATGATTCATCAGCCAATAGGTGGATTTTACGGACAGGCAACAGATGTTGAGATTCATGCAAAAGAGATTTTGAAGATGAAGGAACTGTTAAATCAGATTCTCTCAAGGCATACAGGACAACCCATTGAAAAGATACAGAAAGATACAGAGAGAGACTTTTTTATGTCTGCTCAAGAAGCAAAGGAATACGGAATAGTTGATGAAGTTATAACTTCAATAAAGCAACAATAGGTGTATTGATGGTAAAGAAAAATGAAGAAACTCTAAGATGTTCTTTTTGCGGGAAATCACAAAAAGAAGTAAAAAAACTTATTGCAGGAAACGGTGTTTACATCTGCGATGAATGTGTTTCCCTTTGTAATGAAATTATTGAGGAAGAAAGATTCGCAAATCTGGAAGGTATAAAAACAGACCTGCCTACACCACAGGAAATCAACAAGTTTCTGAATGAATATGTTATAGGGCAGGATAGAGCAAAGAAAATACTTTCCGTTGCTGTTTATAATCACTATAAAAGAATTTTTAAGGGTACACCATCTGATGAAATTCAAAAAAGCAACATAATGCTTATAGGTCCCACTGGAACAGGAAAAACTCTTTTAGCCCAGACCCTTGCAAAGTTTCTTGATGTACCCTTTGCAATTGCTGATGCAACAACACTTACAGAAGCAGGATATGTGGGCGAAGATGTTGAAAACATTCTTCTAAAACTTCTTCAAAATGCTAACTTTGATATACAGCGTGCTCAGATTGGAATTATTTATATTGATGAGATTGATAAAATCAGCAGAAAAGCAGACAGCCCATCAATTACCCGTGATGTTTCAGGTGAAGGAGTTCAGCAGGCACTTCTCAAAATAGTTGAAGGCACTTTAGCAAACATACCACCTCAAGGTGGAAGAAAGCATCCTCATCAGGAATATATTCAACTTGATACAACAAACATACTTTTTATTTGCGGGGGTGCTTTTGTTGGGCTTGAAGAAATTATAAAAAAGAGAATTGGTAAAAGAACAATAGGTTTTCTTTCTGAGACAGCAAAGATGAATCAGGAGAATGTTCTTTCCCATGTAGAGCCTGAAGATTTAATAAAATACGGCATGATTCCAGAGTTTGTTGGAAGATTTCCAGTTGTTGCTACACTGGGAGAACTTAATGAAGAGGCACTTGTTGAGATTCTCACAAAACCTAAAAATTCCCTTGTAAAGCAGTATCAGAAACTTTTTAGCATAGACGGAGTAAAGCTTACCTTTACAGATGAAGCATTAAAGGCTATTGCAAGAAAGGCAATTGAAAGAAAAACTGGTGCAAGAGCTTTAAGAAGCATACTTGAGGACATAATGCTTGATGTGATGTATATAATCCCCTCTGAAAAAGGCATAAGCGAATGCATCATTAATGAAGAGGTTGTTGAGAAAAAGGCAACGCCACTTTTAATATACAAACAAAAAGAAAAAGCCAAAAATGCCTGAAGGAGTAAAACTCATAATTAATGGTAAAGAGATAAAAGCAGAGTTTTTTGATACAGAATGCGCCAGAAAGATTATTCAGTCTCTTCACATAGAGAGCAAGATTAATGAATGTCCAGATGAGTTTTATTTTTCAATAGGAATCAGAATTGAAAAGGAATAAATTCAGACTTTCCTTTCCTCAAGATGAAAAAAAACACATCTGGCTTCCACTTCTTTTTAATGCCTATGCAATTATGGATGAAGGAGTTTATAAGGACATAGAAAAACAAGAAAAATCAGGCAGAAAACTTGCATGCAGGCGTGGATGTAGTAACTGTTGCGAGACTCATCGGGATATACCTGTTTATCCCATAGAAATTGTTGGGATTTATTGGTTTATTATAGAAAAGGTTAAAGAACCACTTCGTTCAGAAATAAAAAAAGCCCTTATAAAGCACAAAAAAGGAGACCCTTGTCCTTTTTTGATTAACAAAGCCTGCTCCATATATCCAATGAGACCTCTTGCCTGCAGACAGTTCAATGTTTTCGGAGAACCCTGCAAAGAAGGTGAAGATAGTTTTTATACAAGGATTAATGATGTCTTAAAGCCTTCTAATAATTATCTTGGAAAAGCTCTCTATGAAACCACGCCTTTTTATGGAGTGTTTGATGATAATGAAAGAGTAGATTTTATAAACTCAGGCAAACTAAATAGCCTTGTGAAAATTCTTCAGGATTATCCTTGGATTGAACTTGCAAGAAGAATGAGTCCTGAAATTGCCGATAGGAAAGAGATGTCTTGAGCTCATCCTGTCATTCCGAGGGGGTAAATCCCCCAAGGCGTTGTCCTGAGCAAAGCGAAGGAACTCATTCCGATTATAGAAAAAAGGAGGGGATTCTTCCCCTTCGCTTTGCTCAGGGTCAGAATGACAGAAAGGAGGAGGGGCAGGATGCCCTTTTTTTGTCACCCTGAGGGCTTTAGCCCGAAGGGTCTCCTAAGGAGATTCTTCACTATCGCTCAGAATGACAGGAAAAAGAGGGGATTCTTCGGTCGCTTACGCTCCCTCAGAATGACAGAAAGGAGGAGGGGCAGGATGCCCCTTTTTTTGTCACCCTAATTCTGAGCCGAGCCCTGAGCCGAAGCCCTGAGCTTCAGCGAAGGGTCTGCGAAGGAATGACCCCTTTCCTCTGTCACCCTGAGGGCTTTAGCCCGAAGGGTCTCCTGTAGGGATTCTTCCCCTTCGCTTCGCTCAGGGTCAGAATGACAGAAAGGAGGAGGGGCAGGATGCCCTTTTTTTGTCACCCTGAGGCGTTAGCCGAAGGGTCTCCTAAGGAGATTCTTCACTTACGCTCAGAATGACAGGAAAAAGAGGGGATTCTTCGGTTGCTGACGCTCCCTCAGAATGACAAGAAAGGTGGCAGGATGCCCTTTTTTTTGTCACCCTAATTCTGAGCCGAGCCCTGAGCCGAAGCCCTGAGCTTATGCGAAGGGGCAGCGAAGAGTCTGCGAAGGAATGACCCTTTCCTCTGTCACCCTGAGGCGTTAGCCGAAGGGTCTCCTAAGGAGATTCTTCACTATCGCTCAGAATGACAGGAAAAAGAGGGGATTCTTCGGTCGCTTACGCTCCGTTCAGAATGACAGAAAAAAAGGGGTCAGAATGACAAAACAGTCCAAAATATAATTTTCTAATGGCAATTTCAGATGAGTTAAAAGGGTTGACAAATAATTTATTTTTTTATAACATTGATTTAAGAAACCGGGCGAATAAGATTTTTTATTTATCCTTTTGAAATTATTTTCAGTACAGTTCTATAAATTTTAATAGAGAGGAGGTGAAAGAATGGAGACAGCATTGGTATCAAAAGAACAAAAAGCTTCAGAAAGTAGTCAGATTCTTCAACTTGTTACATTTACACTCGGCGGAGAAGAGTATGCAGTAGATATCCTAAAGGTTCAGGAAATAAACAGAATGAAGGAGATAACGAGAGTTCCCAATGCACCTTACTATGTAGAGGGAGTAATCAATCTCAGAGGAAAGGTAATACCTGTTGTAAGTTTAAGGAAGTTTTTCGGACTTCCCGAGGAAGAAGACAGAAGCAGGCAGAAGATAATGATAATGGATATTCAGGGAACAACAATAGGATTGATAGTTGATACAGTATCAGAGGTTTTGCGTATATCAACAAACATAGTTGAACCTCCTCCTTCAATGACCTATTCAGTAAGCAGTGAGTTTATTTCAGGGATAGCAAAACTTGAAGACAGGCTCATTATTCTGCTTGATATGGATAGATTGATTGGTAAAGAGGAGAGTGCAAATATAGTTGAGGCTACAGAAAAAATGGCAATTGAGGGGTAAATAAGGAGGGGATTCTTCGCTATCGCTTTGCTCAGGGGCAGAATGACAAAAAAGCGGAGGAGATTCTTCGCTATCGCTCAGAATGACAGGAAAAAGAGGAGATTCTTCGGTCGCTTACGCTCCCTCAGACGCTGTCCTGAGCAAAGCGAAGGAATGACAGAAAATAAGGTCAGACGCTGTCCTGAGCCGAAGCCCTGAGCTTATGCGAAGGGGCAGCGAAGGAATGACAAGAAAGGTGGCAGGATGCCCCTTTTTCTGTCACCCTGAGGCTTTAGCCGAAGGGTCTCCTAAGGGGATTCTTCCCCTTCGCTTCGCTCAGGGTCAGAATGAAGGGAAAGCGGAGGAGATTCTTCACTCCGCTAACGCTCAGTTCAGAATGACGGAAGTGGAGGTTCAGAATGACAGAAGGTCTATAAGGTCAGGATGGTTGAAAAAAGGGTCTGGATGGTTGAAAAAAGGGTCTGGATGGTTAAAAAAAGGCTCAGAATGGCTGGAAGAAAGGTCAGGATGGCTGAAAAGAGGATCAAGATGACAGAAAAGAAGCTCAGAATGACTACTCCATCTGTCACCCTGAGGGCTTTAGCCCGAAGGGTCTCCTCTTTTTTTCGTCATTCCGAGGGTCTCATCCTTTTCTGTCACCCTGACCCTGAGCTGAAGCGAAGGGGAAGGGTCTTATCCCTTAAGTTATTGATTTTAAAGGGTTTGTAGCCCACAAAAACATTAAAGAAGGAGGTATAGGATGTTTAAGAACCTTACAATTGGCAAAAAACTTGGTGTTGGCTTTGGGATTGTCATAGTTTCTGTTATAATCTTAGGCATTGTTACATTATTTCAGCTCAAACAAATAAAAAATAGTATTACAGATATTGATGAAAGAATTAACAACTTGAACAATGCTTATATTATAAAAGACTCTGTAAAAAACGTTATTGCCAATATTATAGACATGATGCTTTCAGAAGGCATCAAGGAAAAAGAGGAACTAAAAAAAGGAATTGAAGAAAACAGGGCTAAATACAGAGAAAAAGTAGAACTTATAAAAAAGGCAAGCAAAAGTGATGAAGAAAAGAAGCTTCTTGAGAATATAGAAGAAGCTATTAAAGATGCTGCAAACTATAACAATAAAGTTATTGAACTGGCAATGTTAAATAAGAAGGATGAAGCAGAAAAAATATATGATGAGCAATCCAAATCCAGAAATGCCAAAATATTTAAAACTCTTGATGATGAAGTAGTGTTTCAACAGAAAAATTTAGATAAAAGTGTTAAAGAGGTAATTTCTATAATAACGAGGCAGATACTTATCTCAATTATTTTGACTGTAGTTATTGTTATAATCGGAATTGTTTTCAGCACCTTTATTTCCCGTTCAGTGCGTAAACCAGTTGCAGAGCTTAAAGGAGTGCTTGAGAAAGTTGCACAGGGTGACCTTTCTGTTGATATAAAAGTAGAAAGCAAAGACGAACTTGGCATGATTGCCCAGTCAGTGCATGATGCTATAACAGCTATAAAGCATCTTATTGCTGAATCAAAGACTATATCAAGCTCCCTTGCATCTTCTTCTGAAGAACTTTCAGCAACAACTGAGGAAATATCAAGGAATCTGAAATCCCAGACTGAAAGAGCATCCCAGATAGCCAGTGCAGCAGAGGAAATGAGCCAGACAGTTGTAGATATAGCAAAGAATGCATCAAATATAGCAGAGGTAAGTGTAACAACCGCAGGAGTTGCCAAAGAAGGCAAAGACATGACAATTAACACAGCTAATGAGATAAAAGTTATAGAAGGTGCAATAAGCAAGCTTTCAGAAGTGATAAACATATTGGGAGACCGTTCCCGTCAGATTGGTGAAATTGTAACAGTAATAAAAGACATAGCAGACCAGACAAACCTGCTTGCCCTCAATGCAGCGATAGAAGCAGCAAGAGCAGGGGAGCAGGGGCGTGGTTTTGCAGTTGTAGCAGATGAGGTAAGAAAACTTGCAGAGAGAACAGCAAAAGCAACAGATGAAATAGCAGAGATGATAAGGGGAATACAGAGTGAAGTAGATGTAGCAGAAGGTTCAATGGAGGATGCAACAAAGAAAGTAGCAAGTGGAGTAGAGCTAAGCCAGAAAGCTGCAAACATACTTGGGCAGATACTCGGTAAGGCACAGGAACTTCAGAGCATGATACAGCAGATTGCCAGTGCAACAGAGGAGATGTCCTCAGTAACAGACCATATTACACAGGATATAAGTAGTATTGCAGAGGGTTCTAAGGAAATATCCCTTGCAGTTGACCAGTCAGCCCAGACAGCATCAGACATAGCAAGATTAGGTGGAGAGTTAAACACAGCCATTGGGAGATTTAAAGTATAAAAAGAGAGAGGAGGGGATTCTTCCCCTTCGGCTCAGAATGACAGAATAAAAGGCTGAGGAGATTCTTCACTCCGCTGACGCTCCGTTCAGAATGACATAAAAGGGGCAGAATGACAGAAAAAAAAGGAGGCATAGGGGGTGCAGAATTAAAAAATATAGGGGGTTGCACCATTAAAAAATAATGGTATAATTAATTTGATAGAGTCCGATGAAGGGACAAGAAATGAAAAAGAAAATTCTTTATATATCAGTTGGACTTATAGTAATTCTTTCAATTCTATGGCTTACATTTTCTCAAAAGAGACAATCAATAAAAATTGGCCTTTCTGTAACACTTACAGGTTTATATCCCGATTTAGGAAGGGAAATAAGGGACGGTGCTTTACTTGCAATTCAGATGATAAATGAAGAAGGTGGAGTTAAGGGAAAACCTTTGAAACTGATTATCAAAGACAATAAATATAACATTGAAGAGGCAAAAAAGAACTATGAAGAACTTGTCAAAGAAGGAGTAATTGCTGTATTAGGTCCAGTTACAAGTACAACAGCCAAGGCTCTTTTGCCATTGATAAACGAAAAAAAGGTTTTAACAATTGCTCAAACTCCTACATCAAATGAACTTGCAGGGTTAGATGACTATCTGATTAGATTAAGACCAACAAGTAAACAGGATGCTGAGGTTTTAGCGAAATATCTCACAGAGAAAATCAAATCCAAAAAAATAGTTATTGTATATGATGTTTTAAATCCAGTATATACGATAGAATTTACTAAAAATTTTATGCAAAATTTTGCAAAAGATGTTAAATTTAATCTTATCCCATTTAAGGAAGGAGAAAGTGATATAAAAGCCCTGTCAAAAAAAATTCTGTCTTATTCGCCAGATTGTGTTTTCATAATTACAGAAGTTTACAGGACTGCATTAATTGCCCAGCATTTAAGAATTTTAAAACCTGATATAGTAATTCTTTCTTCTGGACCGTGGTCAAAATATCAAAGACTCATTGAGAATGGTAGGGGAAGAATTGAAGGACTCTTATCCTGCGACTCCTTTGATGTTGATTACAAGGGAGAAGTTTATCAAAAATTTAAAAAAAGGTTTATTGATAGATTTGGATATGAACCAGAGATGGGAGCAATTTTAAGTTTTGAATCAGTAATGATAATCAAGCAGGCAGTTGAAAGGGGTGCAACAAGGGAAAATATAAAGGAGCTTATTATAAAAACAGGTAAGTTTCAGGGGTTACAGCGAGAGATTGTTATTGACAAATTTGGTGACAGAGTTATAAAACCCTTTGTTGTAAAAGTTGAAAATGGAAAATGGGTGAAGGTTAAGGAATGAAAAAGACTTTTCATTTATACATTCTTGGAGCATTAATTATAGTTTCAATAGCTATAATATTACTAATCAATGCGGGTTTTCATTTTTTTTCAAAAAAGCAGATTGAAAACCAAATATTACAAGACTACAAGACACACATAAATCTCTTCTCCTTTTATTTTGAAAGGATGATTTCAGAAAGATACGGAGACATAGAAAAAATTGCAAATTTTTTGTCTGATAAGAATTATAGTCGTGAAAAAGTTGAAATTATTCTATCTCAAAGACCTTGTATAAATTATATTCTACTTCTTAATAAAGATGGCACAGTTAAGGATACCTTTCCAAAAAGGCAGGATCTTATAGGCATAGACCTATCCTATTCACCTTTTTATAAAAATGCTGAAAAATTGAAATTTTCTGGTCCCTATGTTTTTTTAATTGATAAACAGCTCTATTATGTAATGTCAAAGGTTAAATCAGACAAAATTGTATTAGCCTTTCTAAATATTCCGGGTGTAAATTCTGTTTTAGAAATACTGAAAAGAGAGGGCATTTATGCCTTTATAGTAAATCAAAAAGGAGCGGTATTGTTTCACACTGATGAAAGAATAGTCAGAGAAGGGACAAACTGGTCAGATTTATACTTTGTAAAAAAGGGAATTTCAGGTGTAACGGAATTAATTGAAGGAGAAATTGACGGAGAAAGATATATATTTAAGGCAGAAAAGGTTCCCACATTAGATGGTGTAATTTTCATAGGAATGCCCTATTATAAAGCTTTTTCTGTAATATTAAGCTTGAGAGAAAAGATGGTGTTAGTTTTATTGTTTTCCGTGATACTCTCTGTTGCAATAAGTCTAATATTATCAAAAGGGTTGTTAAGACCTGTAAAGGAAATTTTAAAGATGATTCAAAAAATAAAAGAGGGAAATTACAATGTTACACCTTATAAATCAGGATTAGAGGAATTAGACATTGTTTCATATAATATTTCTGAAATGGCAAAAAGCATTTATGACAGAGAACTGAAACTCAAAAAAATATTTGATTCTTCTATGGATGCGATAGTTCTTTCTACTCCAGATGGTGATATTCTTGATATAAATGATGCAGGGATAAAAATGTTCGGTTTTGAAAATAAAGAAGAAGCATTAAAAATAAAAACATGGCAGCTCTATGAGAATATAAGCCAGAGATTAAGTTTTTTAAAGGAATTGGAATCAAAAGGTTATGTTAAAGATTTTGAAGTCATCTTTAAAAGAAGAAATGACAAAAATTTTTATGGTCTCACATCATCAACAATTGTAAGGGATAAAAATGGAGGAATTCTGTTTTTAGTTACCACTGTAAAGGATATAACTGAAAAAAGAAAACTTCAGGAACAACTCTTTCAATCCCAGAAACTGGAAAGTATCGGAAGACTTACTGGCTCCATTGCCCATGATTTTAACAATATTCTTTCAATGATTTCAGGAAGCAATCAGCTTATTCAGATGATTACTAAGGATAATCCACAGATACAAAGACATACAGAAACAATATCAAAGGGAGTGGATAGGGCAAAGGATTTCATAAAGAAACTTCTTGTTTTTACAAAAAGTCAACCAATGGAGTTCAAAGTTTATGATATCAATGAACTTATAAAGGAAGAAATTAAAATTTTAAAACCTACAATAAGGGAAGACATCTCCTTAGAATTTGAACCCTTTGATAAACCATTACCAGTAAGTCTTGACAGAACACAATTTACCCAGATTTTACTTAACTTGACAGTTAATTCAATAGATGCAATGCCCCAAGGTGGAATATTAAAAATTCTGGCTGAGCAGAAGAAATTTGGTGAAGAGGCAGTAAGAGCATATCCTTTTGCAAAAGCAGGAGATTATGCATGTATAAGTTTTACAGATACAGGGAGAGGAATACCAAGGGATATCATAGATAAGATTTTTGACCCCTTCTTTACAACAAAATCAGAAGGCACTGGATTAGGACTTGCAACAGTATATTCTATAGTTCATCAACACAGGGGATTTATAAATGTTTATAGTGAAGAAGGAAAGGGAACAACATTCAGAATTTATTTACCACTTACAGAACAATTAGAGAGAGTATCTGAAGAAAAGGAGCAGGATATACCGATAGAGATAAAAAATATTTTGATTGTTGAAGACAATCATGAAGTTAGAGAAGTTGTTGAGGAGATGTTAAAAAGCATTGGATTAAATGTAATATCCTTTTCAGATGGATTTGAGGCATTAGAAAAGTTTAAGAAAATAAAGGAACAGATAGACCTTTGCCTTTTTGATGTTGTAATGCCTTCAATTGGAGGAGTTGAACTTTATAAAAAGTTCAGTGAAATAAAGCCCGATGTAAAAATTCTCTTTATGACTGGATATGCAAATAATGTTGCCCAGATAAATGGCTTGATTAAAGAAGGCATGAAAATATTGAATAAACCCTTTACCATATCTGATTTTAAAAAGAAAATATCTGAGATTAAGTAACTTCTTCAAAAATTGTTCATGTAAAAAAGCTGTATTTTTCTACATTGTTTAAAACAAAACTTTTCTATAGCCAAATTAAACCTAAAATTGCCGATTGGGAAGAGATGTCTTGAGCTCATCCCGTCATTCCGAGGGGGTAAATCCCCCGAGGCGTTGTCCTGAGCAAAGCGAAGGAACTCATTCCAATTATAGAAAAAAGGATGAGATTCTTCCCCTTCGCTTCGCTCAGGGTCAGAATGACACCTTTTCTGTCACCCTGAGGCGTTAGCCGAAGGGTCTCATCCTTTGATTCAATATTTATGATAAAATATGCCATGCCTGAACATTATTATGTTTACATCATGACGAATAAATATAACACTGTTCTTTATACAGGGGTAACAAATGACCTAATAAGAAGAGTTTACGAACACAAAAATAAATTAGTAGAAGGCTTTACTGCTAAGTATAATTTAACGAAGCTTGTATATTATGAAATTTCCAAAGATGTAAAAGAGGCAATTAACAGGGAAAAACAAATAAAAGGCTGGAAAAGAGAGAAAAAGGAGAAATTGATAAAGGGATTTAATCCCGATTGGAAGGATTTATATGAAGAAATTGTTTGAAAGAGGATGGGATTCTTCCCCTTCGCTTCGCTCAGGGTCAGAATGACAGAATAAAAAGCGGAGGGGATTCTTCGGTCGCTTACGCTCCCTCAGAATGACAGAAAATAAGGTCAGACGCTGTCCTGAGCCGAAGCCCTGAGCCGAAGCCCTGAGCCGAAGCCCTGAGCTTATGCGAAGGGTCAGCGAAGGGTCTCCGAAGGGGCAGCGAAGGGATGACAAAATTATTCAAAACATAATTTTCTATCGGCAAGTTAAAGAAATTAATTTAAGGAAAAAATCAACTTTATGTTAAAATTTTTTATTAAACTTCTGGAGGTATAGATGCTCATTATAGGTGAATGTCTCAGTATTATATCAAAAAAAGTTCGTGAGGCAATCTTGAAAAGAGATAAAGAGCCAATTCAAAAGATAGCTATTGAGCAGTGGAAATCTGGAGCTCATATGATAGAAGCAAACATTGGTCCTGCTGAGGATGATGGAGAAAAACTGATGGAGTGGATGGTAACAACAATTCAGGAAGCAGTTCCTCTTCCTGTTTCCCTTGATACTACAAATCCTCATGCAATGGAAGCTGGGCTTAAGGTTCACAATAATCAATGGGGAAAGCCTCTTATAAATTCAACATCTCTTGACCCTGACAGATTCATAATGTTTGAACTTTCAGCAAAATATAATGCTCCCATAATTGCTCTTACTGTTGGTAAGGGGGGACTTCCAAGAGATGCTGAAGAGAGAGTTGAAATAGCTGTTAAACTCATGGAAAAGGCAGTAGAGTATGGAATTCCTTTTGAAGATATTTATCTTGACCCGCTTGTTTTACAGATATCAACTTCTCAACAGCAGGCAAAGGAAGCTTTGCGTGCCATAAAGCTTTTTCAAGAACTCAATGACCCGCCTATGAAGACAATTTTGGGCTTGAGTAATATTTCCAACGGATGTCCAAAACATATAAGACCAATTTTAAACAGATATTTTCTTGCACTTTTAATGTATGAAGGTCTTTCAGCTGCAATTGTAAATCCTTCAGAAGTTATTGAAACAATAAAAACAATAGATGTTATAATGGGCAAAACCCTTTATGCCCACTCTTATCTTGAAATTTAGAGGTGTTAAATGAGCTTTACAATACCGAAGGAAACATACACAGGCAGAATTCCAGAGATTGTATTCGGTAAAGAGAAAAAAGTATTTATCGGTGGAGAGTCTTCTTTGCCTTTTCTCAAATTTGAAGGTGACTTTCCCCATAAACCTTTAATTGCCTTTGAAATTCAGGATGACATACCTGAAGACTATCCAGATGAACTTAAAAGCGTTTATTCTTCCGTATGGGATGACCCTGTTAGATGGGCAAAATATTGTGAATCTCTTGGCGCAGAAGCAATTGCATTAAGGCTTATGAGCACTCATCCAGACAGTAAAAATGCAAAACCAGAAGAGTCAGCTGATAAAGTAAAAAGAATTCTTTCTGAGATAAATTCCCCACTGATAATTTTGGGAAGTAATCATACTGAGAAGGATTCAGAAGTATTACCTGTTGTGGCTGATGCTTCAAGGGGATATAACTGTATAATCGGAAAAGCTCAGGAAGGCAATTATAAAACAATTGCAGCTTCTGCAATGGCTGGAGGTCATAGTCTTATTGCTATGAGTGAACTTGATGTAAATCTTGCAAAACAGCTTAACATTCTTATTACTCAAATGGGATTCCAAAAGGAAAAACTCATAATAGACCCCATGTGTTCTGCTCTTGGATATGGCTTTGAATATACTTACTCAGTAATGGAAAGAATAAGAATTGCAGGACTTATTCAGGGAGACAGTATGCTATGTGTTCCAATGGTTGCTGATGTGGGTTTTTATGTGTGGAAAACAAAAGAAGTGCAGGCAACAGAGGAAGATATTCCTGAATGGGGAAGTTTACATGAGAGAGCTGTCATATGGGAGGCAGTAACAGCTTGTTGTTTCTTGCTTTCAGGAGCAGAACTTCTTATAATGAGGCATCCTGAGGCAATAGGAATAACTAAAAAATTCATAGAGCAACTCTGCTTGTCGTAAGATAGATTTTAAAATAAAGGAGCATGTAGATGGCACTTACAGGAATAGAGATTTTTAAGTTACTTCCAAAGACAAATTGTAAAAAATGCGGATTTTCAACATGCCTTGCCTTTGCTATGAAAGTTGCACAGGGTCAGGCAGATATTGAAAAATGCCCTGAGGCAACTGAGGAGGTTAAAGCAAAACTTAAAGAAGCATCTACTCCACCTATAAGAGGGTTTAATTTTGGCTCTGAAGAAGAGAAGATAAAAATAGGAGAGGAAACAGTTCTTTTTAGGCATGAAAAGAAGTTTAACAATCCTACTGTTTTAGCCTTACAGATAAGGGACGATGATGAAAAAATTGAAAGCCTTATAGATGATGTTCTGAACTCATCAATTGAAAGAGTAGGGCAGATACTGAAAATTGATGCAGTTTTTTTAAAAAATAGCTCAGGCAGTGCTGATGTTTTCAAGGAAGCTCTAAAAAAATTAATGGCTAAGGCTTCCCATATTCCATTAATCTTTGGGATAAAAGACCCTGCAATTGCTTATTCTGTTCTTGAAAAATTCAAAGGAGGAAGACCAATTCTGTGTGGAGCCAATGAGGAAAATCTTTCAGAAATGGCTGAGGTTGCGAAGAAATACAAAATACCTCTCTGTGTATCTGCTAAGGGAGTTGAAAAGGTTATTTCTCTTACTGAGTCATTAAAAAATAAGGGAGTGGAAGATTTAATTATCAATACTGAGCCTTCTACAGCAGGTGAACTTTTGAGAGACAATACAGTTATAAGAAGGTCAGCCCTTAAAAAAGGCATCAAGGCACTTGGTTATCCTGTAATTACCTTTGCCATGGCTGAGGATGATTTTTACGAAATCCTTATGGCATCTCTTGCAATTGCCAAGTATTCATCAATTGTGGTTCTCAGTAGCATCCCCAGATGGAAAAATCTTGTTCTTTTTACATTGAAGCAAAATATTTATTCAGACCCGCAGGTTCCAATGCAGGTTAAACAGGATATATACAAAGTTGGAGAGCCTGATGAAAATAGCCCAATAATAGTTACAACAAACTTTGCCCTTACTTATTTTCTTGTTAAAGGAGAGATTGAAAACAGTAAAATTCCTGCATGGCTTGCTATAATGGATTGCGATGGATTAAGTGTTCTTACAGCTTGGGCAGCAGGTAAGTTTTCAGCAGGTAAAATTGCTCAATTTATAAAGGAAAGTGGAATTGAAGAAAAGCTCAATCATAAGGAACTGATAATCCCAGGATATGTTGCAATGCTTAAAGCTGCTATAGAGGATAAACTTTCAGGCTGGAAGGTTATTGTAGGAACAAAAGAAGCAAGCGGAATTCCAGCTTTTTTAAGAAATTATGTAAGGAGCAGACAATGATAGAACAATTAGTAAGTATAACACAGAAAGCAATAAATGAATTGTTTAAAGAAACAAAGGCAATTTTAGAAAGGACAATAGAAGAAAAAGGTGAAAATTTTTCCTTTGAACTCCCTGATACAGCCTATGGAGTTCCCTTGATTTACGCCTTTGAAGGAATAAAAATAAACACTGCTGGAGGATTAAAGAATTTTTTGGAAAAGATTGCCATAGATATTGAAAAATCTCATAATGACATTAAAAAATTAGCTTTAAACTATTTATATCTTACAGAGAGTTATCTTGTTTTGAAAAACATTAATGGTGAAGAGCCTGAAAAAACATCTGATTTTATTTACTATGGCTTTCTTGGTGATACAATTCAGAGAACTCTTGGAGTTCAGCTTGTTGATGGAAGAATCCCTGCAGTGGCAGTTTTACTTGGCAATATTGAAAGTGACAAGCTTATTTCAATTGTAAAAGAACTTCAGGAAAAGAGAATTCTTACCTTTTTGATTGGACCTGTTGCGGAGGAGTTTATAAAAAATTTTCAAAGGCATGGTTTTGAAGCCTATGTGGTGCCTGTGGGCACTAAAACTGAGCATACTGTATATGTAATTGATTGGGCAGTAAGAGCATCTCTGATTTTCGGAGGACAGACTGCAGGAGACAAAGATGCAATAATAGATTATGTAAGAAAGAGAATTAATGCTTTTGCCATATCTTTTGGCAGTCTTGATGAAAAGGCAGTTGCTATGGCAATGGGTGCAGTATTGCTTGCAATTCCTGTTATAACTGACCAGAGCATTCCTGATATTTCAATTCCTGAGATTGCTGAGTACCCCCTTTTAACAGCAGAGAAAGACTATTTAAAAATTGCCAGAAAAGTAATTGAAACAAGGGGATTAAAGATAGTTATTGAAAAACCACCAATTCCAGTTTCTTATGGGCCAGCCTTTGAAGGTGAGAGAGTTAGAAAGGAAGAAACATTTATTGAATTTGGTGGTCAGAGAACGCCTTCCTTTGAATTGGTTCAGATTAAAGATTTATCAGAAATAGAGGATGAAAAGATATATATAATTGGCAAAGAATGGCAGTCTCTTTATGAAAAGGGTGGACAGATGCCTCTTGGAATTATTATTAATGTGGCAGGAAAAAAGATGCAAAAAGATTTTGAACCTGTAATTGAGCGACAGATTCACACTTTTATAAATGAAGCTGAAGGACTCTGGCATATTGGTCAAAGAGACATAAACTGGATAAGAATAAGCAAAAAAGCCAAGGAAGCTGGTATAACTCTTGACCATCTGGGAATAATTTTAGCCACAATGACCAAGGCAAGATTCCGTAGTATTGTTGATAAAGTTGAGGTTTATCTTTATGTTAATCAAGAGGATGTTATTAATTTAAGGGAAGAGGCAAGAAAACAATACAAAGATAGAGATTTAAGGCTTGCTACCTTGACAGATGAAGATGTTGATAAATTTTACTCCTGTTTGCTATGTCAGAGTTTTGCACCAAAGCATGTATGTGTCATAACACCTGAACGTCCAGGACTATGTGGAGCATTTACATGGCTTGATGCAAAGGCTGCCTATGAGATTGAACCAACAGGTGGAAATCAGCCTATTGAAAAAGGTAAACTCCTTGACCCAGTATATGGCAGATATAGTGGAGTTGATGAATATGTAAAAAAACACTCAGGTGGTGAGACAGAGACAATAAATCTTTACTCAATAATGGAAAATCCCATGACATCCTGCGGATGCTTTGAATGTATTGTGGCAGTTGTCCCCGAAGCAAACGGAGTATTGATTGTTAACAGAGGATACAGCGGAATGACACCAATTGGCATGAAGTTTTCAACAATTGCAGGAATGATAGGTGGTGGTGTTCAAACTCCGGGATTTATGGGAGTTGGAGTAAATTATATTACTTCAAGAAAGTTTCTAAAAGGTGACGGTGGAATAGGAAGAATTGTATGGATGCCAAAGGAGTTAAAGGAAAGAATAAGAGAGAGCTTTCAGAAAAGAGCTGAGGAAGAAGGTTTGGCTCAGCTACTTGATAAAATTGCCGATGAAACCTTTTGCGAAGACATTGAATGCCTTTTAGAATTTCTCACAAAAGTTAATCACCCAGCCTTAGAGATGGAGCCAATAATAAAATAATCCGATAATCTTAAGATTGCCGATAGAAATCTCTTTTTGGGTGATTTTGTGATTCCTTCGCTGCCCTTTCACAGACTCTTCGCTGCCCCTTCGCATAAGCTCAGGGCTTCGGCTCAGGGCTTCGCCTCAGGGCTTCGGCTCAGGACAGCGTCTGACCTTATTTTCTGTCATTCTGAGGGAGCGTAAGCGACCGAAGAATCTCCTCCGCTTTTCTGTCATCCTGACTCTCTTTTTCTGTCATTCCTTCGCTGCCCCTTCGGAGACCCTTCGCAGAAGCTCAGGGCTTCGGCTCAGGGCTTCGGCTCAGGACAGCGTCTGACCTTATTTTCTGTCATTCTGAGGGAGCGTAAGCGACCGAAGAATCTCCTCCTTTTCCGAGCGTCCTTATTCTGTCATTCTGACCCTGAGCATAAGCGAAGGGGAAGAATCTCCTCAGGAGACCCTTCGGGCTAAAGCCCTCAGGGTGACAGAAAAAGGGTCATTCTGAGCGATAGCGAAGAATCTCATCCTTTTCTCTCTAAACAGGTTTTCTGATTAGAGAGTTCCTTCGCTTCGCTCAGGACAGCGCCTACGGGGATTTACCCCCTCGGAATGACGAAAAAAAAGGGGAGACCCTTCGGCTTCGCCTCAGGGTGACAGAAAAGGGGCATTCCTTCGTTTCGGATCGGGTTAGGGTGACAAAAAGGCGTCATCCTTAGACTCCTTTTCTGTCATTCTGACTTAAATCAGTCTTAGGAGTTTCCTGTTTAACTTCTAACATCCTTAGACTCCTTTTCTGTCATTCTGACCCTGAGCGAAGCGAAGGGGAAGAATCTCCTCCTTTTTTCACTAAACAGGTTTTCTGATTAGAGAGTTCCTTCGCTTCGCTCAGGACAGCGCCTACGGGGATTTACCCCCTCGGAATGACGGGATGAGAGAAAAACCTCCTTTTTTCTAATGACAATTTCTGGATTGCCCTTAAAAATTGCAGGCAACATTTGTCAAAAAGATGGTTATTTTGATATATTAATACTGTTCGGCGGCGTAGCTCAGTTGGTCAGAGCAGACGGCTCATATCCGTCGAGTCAGGGGTTCGAATCCCTTCGCCGCCATTTTTTATTCTATAATTTCCCAGAAAGGTAAAAATTTTACAGTAGTATGATTAACTTTCACTATTTTTTTAAAGCTAAGATTTACAACCCATGCTTCTTCTGGTTTATATTTTGCAATAAAACTTTTAATTGACCTCTCTATTTTAGGGGTTCTTGAACATTTAGCTTCTACTGGAATTATTCTGTCTTTTAAATCTATCACAAAGTCTACTTCTGCTTTGTCTTTAGTTCTCCAGTAATGGATTGTTGCACCTGTTCTCCCAAATTTATCAATCAGGAGATTGCAAACAAGATTTTGAAATAGGAAGCCATCTTGAGAAGTTTCTGTAAGTTTACCGAATGCTCCTATGGCATAATTTCTTAAACCCAAATCATGGAAATAAAAAATCGGCGCACTGGAAATTTCCTTTCTTATATTTCTGAAAAAAGGCGTAATTTTTCTGAGAATAAAAGTTTTTTCAGCATAGTAAAGATAATTCTTGATTGTGGGAAGAGATGCTCCTACAGTGGTTGATAATTCATTGAAATTAACAATATTTCCTACCTGAGATGAAAGAATTTTTATTAAATTAGATAAGTTTTTTCTTTTAAATCAACACTTCCAGAACCAGAGACAATAAACTTGTATGGTAATTTCATATCATAAAGTCCTTTTAAAAAAAGTCTAGCATTTTCTTTTCTTTGTATCTTATCAATAAAAACATAGCCCTTCTTTTTACCAAACTCAAGATTAAGCTTCTGAACTAAAGCCAACTGTGTTTTAAAATACGGTATGTCTCTTTCAAAATCAAGACTTAAAAAAAGAGTTTTCTCTCCTTTTTTATTTAGATAATCCTGTAAGATATTCATAAGTGTAGTTTTTCCTGCCTGTCTTGGACCCACTATCAGGGAAATCTCTTTTTTAGGCAGCTGTTCAATTAATTCTTGAAAAATGTATCTTTTTATAAACATACTTTATTATAAACCCGAGAAAAATGAAAGTCACCTTTTAAAATTATCGCCTAAAATTGCCGATAGAAAAGAGCTGTCTTGAGCTCATTCCGTCATTCTGAGGGGCTTAATGCCCCGAAACGCTGTCCAGAGAGAAACGAAGGAATCACAAAATCACCCGAAAAGAGATTTCTATCGGCAATTTTAAGGGCTATTGACAAAATAGGAAGATTTTTATTATTTTTAAATTATCCAACTGAAGTTGGATTTTTAAAAAAAACCATGAAGGCTAAGGGATGAACCCTTATAACTTCATGGTTTTTTTTTGAATTCCATATATGCCCGCGCCCCTTAGTTGCCCCCTAAGGGGTGTACCTTCCTGTAAAGGAGAGCTGAATAATCCTTCCCAACAGCTCTCCTTTAATTTAATAAAATGAGTTTGTAATGTTATTATAAATAATGAAAAAATTTATTGTAGCGATAACAGGTGCTTCAGGAATATTATATGGTTTCAAGCTTGTTGAAGAACTTATTAAAAGTTTTGAAGTTGAGCTAATTCTTTCTGAATCTGCAATTCTTGTTATAAATCATGAAACTGATTTGAAAATTAATAATTTTGAAGAATTTAAGGAAAAATTTAGTTTGCCTAACCTGAATGTTTACTCTGAAAAGCAAATAAATTCACCTTTTGCAAGTGGTTCTTATAAAACTGAAGGTATGTTTATAGTCCCTTGTTCAATGAAAACGCTTTCTGCTATTGCAAATGGCTATGCTGATAATCTTATTACAAGAACAGCAGATGTAATGATAAAAGAGGGCAGAAGACTTATAATATCTCCGAGGGAAATGCCTTTAAGTGCAATCCATATTGAAAATATGCTTAAACTTGCAAGGCTTGGTGTTACCATTGCTCCACCTATCCCAGCTTTTTATAATAAACCTGAAAGCATAGAAGATATTATTAATTTTGTGGTTGGTAAATTACTTGATTGCTCAGGCATAGAAAATAACCTTTACAGGAGATGGGATGGATAAAACAGGTGTAATTTTGCTTAATATGGGAGGTCCTGACAGCATAGAAGCTGTTAAGCCTTTTCTTCAAAATCTTTTTAATGATCCCTATATAGCTAATTTTGGATTAATGCAGAAGCCTCTTGCATGGTTAATATCTACATTAAGAAGCAGTAAAGTTATTTCAGCTTATAAATTAATAGGTGGAAAATCGCCTTTAAAGATAATTACACTTTCACAGGCATTTGCACTGCAGAAGTCTCTGGGAGAAGAGTTTTATGTAAAAGTTGGAATGAATTACTCGTATCCCTGTATTGAAGAATCTTTAAAAGAGTTTGAAAATAAAAAGATAAGGCAGGTTATTGCTCTATCTCTTTATCCACAATTCTGTCAGGCAACCACTGCTTCAGCTATTAACAGGTTTAAAAAATTTGCTGATGGAAGATTTGATTATAAAATAATAAGTTCATGGTGTGACTATCCTCTTTTTATAGAAGCCTGGATAGAAAAAATTCAGGATGTTATAAATAAAGCAGGAGAAGGTTTTATTCTTTTCAGTGCCCATGGCATACCCCTTTCTTTACATAAAAAAGGAGACCCTTATGTATCAGAAATTAATAGAACAGTCAATTCCATTGTAAAAGCTATGAAACTTAAGGAATGGAGTATTTGCTATCAAAGTAGAACAGGACCTGTAAAATGGGTTGAACCCTCAACAGAAAAAGCAATACAGGAAGTTGTAAAAAAAGGTATAAAAAAAGTTTTTATTGTTCCGATTAGCTTTGTATCTGACCATATTGAAACACTTTATGAGATAGATATAGTTTATAAGAATATGGCTGAAAAAATAGGTTTACAGTTAATAAGGGTTCCTTCTTTAAATACTTCCCACAGGTTTATAGAAGCATTAAAGAGCCTTGTATTAGACTCAGTAAAAGGAGGTAAGTGATGCTTTATGGTGAAAAAGCAATAAAAGAAGCAAAACTTGAAGCATGGGACAATCCCTATCCTGACAGAGACTATAAAATTGAGATAAGCTTCCCTGAGTTTACATGCTTATGCCCCCGTTCAGGTTATCCAGATTTTGCAACTATAAGGATAAATTACATACCAGATAAAAAAATTATTGAGTTAAAATCATTGAAGCTTTATTTAAATTCTTACAGAAGCCAGTATATTTCACATGAAGCAGTGACAAATAAAATATACGATGACCTGCAAAAACTTATTAAACCAAGATTTCTTGAAGTTATCGGAGATTTTAATCCGAGAGGAAATGTTAAAACAATCATAAAAGTATCTTCTGAGAATTCTGATTAAAGAAAGGCTGTCTTTCGCTCATCCCGTCATTCCGAGGGGGTAAATCCCCGTAGACGCTGTCCTGAGCCGAAGCCCTGAGCTTCTGCGAAGGGTCTCCGAAGGAATGATCCCTTCCTCTGTCACCCTGAGGCAAAGCCGAAGGGTCTCCTGAGGAGATTCTTCCACTTCGCTTATGCTCAGGGTCAGAATGACAGAATAAGGACGCTCGGAAAAGGATGAGATTCTTCACTCCGCTTACGCTCCGTTCAGAATGACAAAATAAGAACTTCAGACGATGTCCTGAGCCGAAGCCCTGAGCTTCTGCGAAGGGGCAGCGAAGGAATGACAAAATAGTCCAAAACATAATTTTCTAATGGCAATTTTAGGTATCTTCTGAGAATAGATAAATTCAACTATGGTATAATATTTTTAGCGCCCATAGCTCAGTAGGATAGAGCGTCGGACTACGAATCCGCAGGTCGGGGGTTCAAATCCTCCTGGGCGCATATAAAATAAACCAATCCGCACACTCTCTCAAAAAACCCTGTGACTACATTGTGACTACATTTAAAAAATTTCCAATAAACTCTTCAAGACAATGTTCAGATTTATTTGCTATTTTTTATAATAAGAACATGTCAAAAAATATAACACTTTGCATTCAGTATGCTGAGGTTTTGCCTGATAGAGTCATAGCCTTAGACAAAAGTGACATAAAATATCTCTTTAATGTGATGAGGTGCAAAGAAGGAGATAAACTTTTAATCAGTGATGGAAAAGGCAAAATTTTTTTAGGAAGAATATTGAACAAAAACTCTATAGAAATAATAAAAGAGGAAGTTTTAGAAACAGAAGACAGATTTTCAATTATTTTATGTCAGGGACTGCTTAAAGGCGATAAGATGGATTTTGTTATTCAGAAAGCTACTGAACTTGGAATAAAAGAGATACATCCTTTTATAAGTGAAAGGACAATACCTAAAAATTCAAGAAAGATTGAAAGATGGAAAAAAATTGCAAAAGAAGCATCTGAACAGTCAAAAAGAAAGTTTGTTCCCCATATCAAAGAAGTAAGAAAATTTAAGGATTTAGTTGCGGAAGCAAAATCCGGGATTCTTTTCTGGGAAAACTCAGATAAGACTTTAATTAAAGTATTTAATTATCTGAATTTTGACAGTCCACTTTTTTTGTTTGTAGGACCTGAAGGAGGTTTCAGTTCTGAAGAGGTTTGTTTTGCTGAAAAGTTTGGTATAAAATCTCTATCTCTTGGGAAAAGGATTCTCAGAGCTGAGACAGCAGCAATTTCATCTATTGCAATTTTGAGTTTTCTTCTTGAAAATTATGATATAATAAGAATAAAGAATGGCATTAAACTCTAAAGAGAAAGCATTAAAGATAGCAAAGATTCTTCATGATAAAAAAGCCTCAGATATTAAAATTCTTGAACTCAAAGACCTCACAATTATAACTGATTATTTTGTAATCTGCTCTGCAGATAGCACCACACAGGTTAAGGCTATTACTGAGTATATTGAGGAAACTATGGCAGATGAAGGCTTAAAACCTTTTAGCATAGAAGGCTTTAACTATGCTCACTGGGTTTTGATGGATTACGGAGATGTAATTGTTCATATATTTATTGAAGAGACAAGACTTTATTACGACCTTGAGAGATTGTGGCTTGATGCTCCGAGAATTCAATTTGAAACCTTTACCTCACAAAAAAGCCCCGCAATGTATAAATAAAATGGCCTGTTATTGTTAATTCTTCCTTTTGCCAGTTGTCGGGAAGAGGCCAGTATGGTTCTGCTTCTTTTAAGGCTTTGAGCGCAGCATCGTCAAGCATTCTGTATCCTGAAGTTCTCATAAGTTCAATAGATACGAGTCTACCTTTTTTGTCAATTGTAAATTTGATGTAAAGGTCTCCGTAAATTCCCCTTTCTGCTGCCTGTGGAGGATATTGCCAGACCCTTTCAACTTTTTCTCTTAATCTTTGAAGGTATCCCCAGTCATTGAATTCTTTAGCAGAAAAAGTAAGTCCCCGTGAAGTTTCCAATTCATCTGTTTTATTTTTCCCTGATTTTTTTGAAAGTTTTGCAAGGACATCTTTATCAAAAATGTCAGGAGTTTGTTTTTCTGGAACTACTTTTGTGAAGTTTCTTTCAGTTGTTAAAGATTCAGATGTACCAGATTCTTTTAGCTTTTCTGTTTTTTCATAGCTCTGATTCCCTTTAGGAATAGCGGATAAATATTTTGGTTGTTTCTGCTCTCTTATAGGTGCAAGTTTTTCTAAGTTTTTTGGTGTAGTTCTTTTTGGTTGAACCATTTCTGGGACTCTTTGAGGTTGTGAAGGTACTATAATAACAGATACAGGCTCTTTGAATGTTTCTTCTGATTTGAATTTTTCTTGTAGAATAGCAATCAATAGTAAGAGCAAAATGTGAAAAATACAAGAGTATATTAAAGCACGGTTCACAATTTTATTTTAACTGAAATCCTGTAATAAAGTTTAATTTCAGCCTTACAACTAAATTTGCCGATAGAAAATTATGTTTTGGACTATTTTGTCATTCTAACCCTGAGCTAAAGCGAGGGGGAAGAATCTTCACAGGAACAGGAGACCCTTCGGCTTCGCCTCAGGGTGACAGAGGAAGGGATCATTCCTTCGGAGACCCTTCGCATAAGCTCAGGGCTTCGGCTCAGGACAGCGTCTGACACTCTTTTTTCTGTCATTCTGAACGGAGCGTAAGCGGAGTGAAGAATCTCATCCTTTTCCGAGCGTCCTTATTCTGTCATTCTGACCCTGAGCGAAGCGAAGGGGAAGAATCTCCTCAGGAGACCCTTCGGGCTAAAGCCCTCAGGGTGACAGAAAAAGGGTCATTCTGAACTTTATTCTGTCATTCTGAGCGTTAGCGAAGAATCTCCAAAGGAGACCCTTCGGCTTCGCCTCAGGGTGACAGAGGAAGGGATCATTCCTTCGGAGACCCTTCGCATAAGCTCAGGGCTTCGGCTCAGGACAGCGTCTGAAGTTCTTATTTTGTCATTCTGAACGGAGCGTAAGCGGAGTGAAGAATCTCATCCTTTTCCGAGCGTCCTTTTTCTGTCATTCTGACCCTGAGCATAAGCGAAGGGGAAGAATCTCCTCAGGAGACCCTTCGGCTTTGCCTCAGGGTGACAAGAAAATGGGTCATTCTGAGCCTCTTCTCTGTCATTCTGAGCGTTAGCGAAGAATCTCATCCTTTTCTCTAAACAGGTTTTTTGATTAGAGAGTTCTTTCGCTTCGGCTCAGGACAGCGCTTCGGGGGATTTACCCCCTCGGAATGACGGGATGAGCTCAAGGCAGCTCTTTTCTATCAGCAATTTTAGCCTTAAACTTTCAGCCTATTTCTGAATTTAGACATGGCAAATCTTGAAATAAAGCTTCCAAAAGCTTTTAAATAGAGAGGGAATAATTGTTTGCCATGTTCTTTTCTTAACCAGAAAGCCATTGCAAGTTGTTGGATTGTGTAATTTCTGTGAATATTCAACCATTGGTCTATTTTTTCATCGTCACCAAACATTATTTCCTGAAACTTTTTCATCATACTGAAATGCTTTAGAAATCTTTCTTCCCAGAGTTTTTCATAGAGTTTTAACTTTTTTTGTTTTATTGCTTCAGAAGCAAACTGGGCTGATTTCATCGCATAGTATATTCCTTCAAAAGTAACAGGCATTACTGTTCCGAGAGCATCTCCGCAGAATAAAATATTCCCCTTAAAGAATTTTCTTTTCTTCCACAGAGGGATTTTATAGGCTCTGAGTTTAAAAGAATTAATATCTACATTGTTAAACCTTTTTTTTAAAAAATTATCCATAAATTTTTTTAATTTATCAGCAGTTTTGGCTCCTGTTCCTACGGAAAGATAGTTTGTTCCGGGGAAAACCCATGAGTAAAAGAAAGACGCATGAGTATTTCCAAACCAGAATTCGCAGGTATCTTTTTTTTCTGAAAAGCTTTCAGGAAGATGAAGACTTACAGTCCACATATAATCAGGTTTATCTGATTTTGTAATTAAATTTATCTTTGAATTTATACCATCTGCAGCAATTATGTATTTAGAATTTATTTTGAAAGTTTCTCCATTTGTCTTTTTCACTGTAGAGCATTGATTTTTCTTTTTACTGTCTATATTTATCAGCTCTGCCTCAATTATTTCTACTCCGCTTTTTTCTGCAAGACTTCTAAGAAATGAATCAAAAGCTAAACGCTCAAAAATTAAAATTTCACCACCTTCAAGATTTATATTTAGGGGTTCTGAAAGAGGAGGCACTATCTTTATTTTATTTACTCTATTAAAGGATAGGCTTTGTTGAATTTTTTTTAAAATACCGAATTCTTCAAGCCCCGCTGAAGGAATTCCTCCTCCGCAGGGCTTATTAAATGAAAGATTTTTTTCAATTAAAACTGTTTCTATACCTTCCTCTGCAAGCAGTCTTGCCGCAGTGCTTCCTGCAGGACCTGCGCCTACAACTAAAACTTCACAGTCCATTATTACTGCTTTTTAGTAACAACCAGAACAGGACAGGGAGCGTTTCTTATAACCCTCTGTGTTGTGCTTCCAACAAAAAATCTTTCAATTCCGCTTTTTGGCAGAGTCCCTATAATTATAAGGTCAATATTTTTTCCCTGGGCAAATTTTATTATTTCTTCATAAGGTATGCCTCTTAAAACAACTGTTTCTGTGTCCTTGAGGTCCTCTCTAATATCAATGCCAAAGGATTCCAGATTTTTTTTGGCTTGTGATTCAAGGTCTTTGTAAAGTTCTGTTATTGATGGATGAGGAATATGAAGATTTGAAGCTTTCTCAATATCATAGATTACATGCAAAATATAAAGTTTCGCATTAAACAATCTTGCAAGGTCTGCTGCATAGGAAAGAGCATAAAGAGATTCGTCTGAAAAATCTGTTGGCAAAAGAATTGATTTAAATTTCATGGTAAGCCTCCTAATTTTTCTTGCAGGGTCAAAGACCCTGTCAACTATTAATATTTTTTAAGTATATCAATCTCATACCTTCAAAAACAAGATATGGTTTTAAATTAATTTTTTTGTTGAAATATATTGATAAAAACTCAGACCATCCACCAGTTAAAACAGTTTTTAACTTTAAAGATTCTTCTTTTTCAATTTTATCTATTATCCCTTCCACAGCACATACTGTTCCAAGAGTAATGCCGCTTCGTATAGCAGAATGTGTTTCATTTCCCAATGCTGAAATTTTTTTATTTAAATCAACATATGGAAGCATGGCGGTTTTTTCTGTAAGAGACTCTCTCATCATATTAATGCCTGGCATTATTGCTCCGCCAATTATTTCTGCTTTTTTTGTAACAACTGTTATTGTGGTTGCTGTGCCAAAGTCCACAACTGCTATATTTTCTTTAAAGAGATTATAAGCGCCAACTGAAGTGGCTAATCTGTCTGCTCCAAATTTTTGAGGATTTTTTAGTTTTAATCCCAATCCTGTTTCAGTTTTATAGTTAATCACTATATTTTTCTTGCTTTTAAGCAATTTCAGGATTTTCTCTGTTAAATCAGGCACAACAGAACAGATGACAGTGTCAGACTCTTTCTTAATTTTAGAAAAAAATTTTTTAATTTTGTTTTCCATTTCAGATTCTTTTTTTATATCAAAAGTCATAATTGAAGAAAATCTGTCAGATAAGGGATCATCAAACAAAGCAATGCTGATAGTTGAGTTGCCTATTTTAACAGCAACAAGCATTATTTTTGAGCTCTCATTAATGTCACATCACCTGCAGATATTTTTTCATAGGAGCCATCAGGAAGTTTTACTATAAGTCTTCCTTCTTCATCTATAGCTTCAGCAGTTCCATATATTTCTTTATCTGTCATTACAATTTTTACCTGCCTTCCGATTGTGCCACTTAGTTGCATCCATCTGTCTATAATAGTTTTTCTATTTTTCTTTTCAAGCAACTGATACCATTTATCACACTCCTTTATTATTTCAACAGCAAGAAGAGCTCTTGAAAAATCCTCTCCTTTATATATTTTAAGAGAAGTAGCTATATCTTTAATCTCATCTGGTAAATCATCTTCTGTCATGTTAACATTAATACCCATTCCGACCACTACAGCTTTAATTTTTTCCCCTTCTATTTTCATCTCTGTTAAAATTCCACCAACCTTTTTTTCTTCTATCAACATATCATTGGGCCATTTAATCTGTACAGGTATTTCTGTATATCTCCTGAGAGCTGTTGTGCAGGCAACCACGCTTGTTAGAGTGATAAGTGTAGCATCTTTAGGTGGAATATGGGGTTTTATAGCAATGCTTATGTAAAGATTTTTCCCCGGAGGTGAAATCCATTTTCTTCCCAGTCTGCCTTTACCCTTTGTCTGCCTATCTGCTATAAAAACTGTTCCTGATGGATATCCCTGCTTTAGTAATTCATATGCTATGCTGTTAGTTGATTCCACTTCATCATAGACTATGACTTCTTTGCCTATTTCTAAGACTTTTGAGGATAAAGCCTTTTTAATGTCTTCTGCTGTAAATTCCATATATTACCTCTCTGGTTTAAGTATTTTTACATCTATTTTATTTTTAAGTTTTTCAGCAAAATATTGAGCATCCTTTTCAGAACCAACAATGCTTCCATAATGCATAGGGATTGCTAATTTTGGTTTTATATCAAGTGCCGCCTGAACTGCTTCTTCAGCAGTCATAACATAGGTCCCTGAAACAGGAAGCAAAGCAATGTCAATGTCTTTAAAAGTTTTCATCTCTGGAATATAATCTGTATCTCCTGCAAGGTAAATTCTTTTTCCCATTACCTTAAAGATGTAACCAACCCATCCTTTTTCTTTTGGATGAAACTGTTTGTTTGTGTTGTAAGAAGGAACAACTTCAATTTCTATGCCTTCTACAGTAATTTTATCTCCCGGCTTAACTATAACTTCTTTTGCCTTGACTTTACCAGAACAATCCTTTGGAAGAACAACTACTGTATGGGGAGTTAAAACTTTTTTAATATCTTCTGGACTGAAATGGTCATAATGTTCATGAGTAACAAGAATAATATCTGCCTTATCAGGATTTTTAATCTGAAAAGGGTCAGTATATATAACTTTTTCCCCGGTGATTTTAAAAGTGTCATGTCCAAGCCATTTGATATTTTCTAACATGCCACACCTCCTTGTAAGTTTTACTTTACTGAATATATATTACTAAATTTTTACCAGTAGTAACAATTTGACTTTTTTCAATGGTTTTTATTAACTTAAATAGTTATCGGGGCGTAGCGCAGACTGGTTAGCGCACCTGCCTTGGGAGCAGGGGGTCGGTGGTTCAAATCCACTCGCCCCGACCAGATGCAACTTTCATCATTTCCCTAAAATTGCCGATAGAAATCTCTTTACGGGCGATTTTGTGATTCCTTCGCAGACCCTTCGTAGAACCTTCGCATAAGCTCAGGGCTTCGGCTTAGGGCTTTGCTCAGGACAGTGCCTGATCGCAGCGAAGGACATCCACAGGAGACCCTTCGGCTTCGCCTCAGGGTGACAGATAAAAAAGGGGGTGACATAAAGGGTCATCCTTAGTCCCCTTTTCCGTTATTCATTCGCTTCTCTCAGGACAGCGTCTGAGCTTCTTATTCTTTCATTCTGCCAAAAGTAACTATCATTAATAACCCCCTATCTACCGTGTCTGAGCTTCTTATTCTTTCATTCTGCCACCTTTCTTGTCATTCTGAGCACTTTATTCTGTCATTCTGAGGGAGCGTAAGCGACCGAAGAATCTCATCCTTTTTTCACCTGAGAGATTTTTCAATTAGATAGTTCCTTCGCTGACCCTTCGCATAGGCTCAGGGCTTCGGCTCAGGACAGCGCTTCGGGGGGATTTACCCCCTCGGAATGTCGGGATGAGAGAAAAACCTCTTTTTTCTAATGGCAATTTTAGGATTTCTTTAAGATTTATTGCCTTTTTGTATTTTATGTAGCATCAGCAAGCCAGAATTTTAAAATATCTTCGTGTTTCAGTCAGTAATTGCTTTTTTTTTGTATATGTCTGGCAGGATTTTAAGAAAGATAACTCCTCCTAAAAAGCATAAAAAAGCATAAAACTGTAGGATTGGCTTTATTCCAAATTCCTCCACTAATATCCCGGTAAGAAGATTACCAATAGGAGTAAAACCAAGAAATACGAAGCTAAAGAAACTCATTATCCTTCCGCGAAGTCTCTTTTCTGTTAAATGCTGGATAAAGCTGTTACTTATGGCAAAGAAGTTGACAAAGGCAAATCCTAAAAGAAAAGCAAAACCAATTGTGATATGAAGATTTTTTGACATGGCTACACCAATTAAACCTGCCGGAAATAGGAGAGAAGATTGGAAGATATGTTTTTGTTTTTCAGAAATATCTTTCTTTAAAGCAATAAGGATTCCAGCAATAAGAGAGCCTATACCTATTGATGATACAATAATTCCAAAACCTTTTGCACCTACTTTTAGAATTTCTCCAGCAATTAAAGGCAAAACCGTCATAAATGAAACACCAAACAATGTAAAAATTCCTACGGAACATATGATACAAAGAATCTGTTTATGACTGTAAAGGAATCGGAAACCTTCTTTTAAAGAATCTTTTAATGATAGATTTTTCTCATGAGATATTTCATCCTTCAATTTTATCTTCAAAAGTATAATTATCAGAGGAATAAAACTTAATGCATTAATATAAAAACATGTTTGAAAGTTTAAGCTACTTACAATTATTCCTGCAAAAAAAGGACCTAAAATTCTTGCAATATTAAAAGAGATTGACTGCATTGCTATGGCAGAGGTAATCATATCTTTTGTTACTATTTCAGTTATAAAAGCCTGTCTTGCAGGCATGTCAAAAGCACCTGCTACTCCTAAAAATAAAGAAGCAAAAGCTATATGCCATATTTTTATAGCGTCAAGATCTATTAATATACCAATTATTAAAGCAGGAAATAGAGATAAAAATTGAGTAATGATAAGTATCTTTCTTCGCGGATACCTGTCTGCTAAGACTCCACCAAATAGTGTAAAAATAAGCATGGGAGATGAAGACAAAAAAGATATTAAACCAAGATAGAAAGCGGATTTAGTTAGAAAATATATGAGCCAGCTTTGAGCGATAATCTGCATCCATGAACCAGATAGAGATATTATCTGACCAATCCAGTAAATTCTGAATTCTTTTATTCTTAAAGGATGAGACATTTTGAGATTATCCTATTTAGTATAACTTAAAATTATTTTTCAGTTTACTAACAAATCAGTTATAATTAACTTTAAAAATAAATTTAGGGGGATAAGATGCGAAGAATTGTTCTTTCAGAAAAAGAGATTCCAACAAAGTGGTATAACATAATGGCAGACATGCCGAATTTACCTCCGCCACCATTGAATCCAGCTACCAAAAAGCCTGTAACACCGGATGATTTGAAGGTAATTTTCCCTATGTCTCTTATTGAGCTTGAAGTATCAACAGAAAGGTGGATACCAATTCCTGAAGAAGTATTACAAATTTATGCAAGTTTCCGTCCTACTCCTCTTTATAGAGCCTTAGGATTGGAAAAAGCTCTTCAGACTCCTGCAAGGATTTATTTCAAACACGAAGGATACGGTCCTGCAGGAAGTCACAAGACAAATACTTCAATACCACAGGCTTATTATAACAAAATAGAAGGAATCAAAAGAATTGCAACAGAGACGGGTGCGGGGCAATGGGGTTCTGCTCTTTCTTTAGCAGGAGCTCTTATGGGTATAGAAATTACTGTTTATATGGTAAAGGTCAGTTATGAACAAAAGCCATACAGAAGAATAATGATGGAAACATGGGGAGGCAAAGTTTATCCTTCTCCTTCTGATAGAACAGCATCCGGAAGAAAGATACTCAGCGAAGACCCTGAAAATCCGGGAAGTCTGGGAATTGCAATTTCTGAAGCCGTTGAAGATGCAGCAACCCATAAAGACACAAACTATGCTCTTGGTTCGGTGCTTAATCATGTTTTACTGCATCAGACAATTATCGGACTTGAGGCAAAAAAGCAGCTTGAAATAGCAGGAGATTATCCTGACATTGTAATTGGCTGTTGCGGTGGAGGAAGTAATCTCGGTGGTGTGAGCTTTCCATTTCTTTATGATAAAATTCACGGTAAAAATGTAAGAGTAATTGCAGTGGAACCAACTTCCTGCCCAACCCTTACAAAGGGGCAGTTCAGGTATGACTTCGGAGATACAGCAGGTCTTACTCCTTTTCTTATGATGTACACACTAGGACATGATTTCATGCCCCCCGGTATTCATGCTGGTGGTTTGCGTTATCATGGAGACGCTCCACTAATAAGCCAGCTTTATCATGATGGATTAATAGAGGCTGTTGCATACGGTCAGACTGCTGTGTTTGAGTCAGCCTTACTCTTTGCAAGAGCAGAAGGCATTATCCCTGCTCCTGAGAGTGCCCATGCAATAAAGTGTGCAATTGATGAAGCATTAAAAGCCAAGGAAGAAGGTAAAGAAAAAGTTATTCTATTTAATTTAAGTGGACATGGTTTTCTTGACCTTCCTTCTTATGAAGCTTATCTTTCAGGGAAACTTGTAGATTATGAATATCCTGCTGATAAAATTAAGGAGTCTTTAGAAAGACTGCCAGAGATTACTTGAAATTGCCGATAGAAAAACGAGGTTTTTCTCTCATCCCGTCATTCTGAGGGGCTTAATGCCCCGAAGAATCTCTAATTGAAAAACCTGCTTGGTGAAAAAGGATGAGATTCTTCCCCTTCGCTTAAGCTCAGGGTCAGAATGACAAAATAGTCCAAAACATAATTTTCTATCGGCAATTTTAGAGATTAAGTTGACTTAGAATTTTTAAATTGTTTAGAATTTATCAGTAACTTGTCCTGAAGGATAAGTTAAAGCCATGAAGGCAAAAGAGTTTGCTTTCATGGCTTATTTTTTGGAGATGGTCAGGATATATACAAATAAAATTCAATATTTCCTTTTAGTTTCTCTATGCCTGCATATTTTGTTTTTTGTTACACTTTCAAGTTTCGCCTATTTTACCAGAGAACAAAAAGTACTTGATGTTTTTTTAATCAGTGATATTTTCGTACCTGTTAAAGAAAGTTCTAAAGCATCAGAAATTTTTACTAATAAACAAAAAAAGCATAATGAAAATATTGTTGTAAAAAAAGAAGTCTCCGAGCCTTTAAAATCAATGCCATCCTTAAAAGCAGAACCAATTGATAATACTCAAATTGAACAGACAGGTAAAACATACAATGCTTCAAATTCTTCTTCAACGGTGGGTTCCAGAACATCTGAAGTCGTTTCTTCAAGTCAAGCTGATGGAGGGAATAGAATTCTGGATACAGAGTTTGGTAATATTAATGGTCCCAAATTTATTTACAGGGAAACACCTGTATATCCTCAGATTGCAAGAAGGCTTGGTAAGGAAGGAAGGGTTGTTCTTCGCCTTACAATAAGTGAGAAAGGAGAACTTTTAAATATTGAAGTTATAGAAACAGCACCTTATGGTTTTGTAGATTCAGCAATAGAAGCCATAAAAAAGTCTAAATTTCAGCCTGCAAGTAAAGATGGCAAACCAGTAGCATGTAGAGCTATCCTGCCTGTTAAATTCGTCTTAAAATAATTTTTTATATATTGAAATTGCTGATTAAAATTATGTTTTTGACTATTTTATCATTCTGCCCCTCTTATTTTTCATTCTGCCCTTCCTTTTTGTCATTCTGAGCCGAAGGCGAAGAATCTCCAAAGGAGACCCTTCAGCTTCGCCTCAGGGTGACAAGTAAGGGGCCATTCTGAACTTTTTCTGTCATTCTGAGCGGAGCGTTAGCGGAGTGAAGAATCTCCACAGGAGACCCTTCGGCTAACGCCTCAGGGTGACAGAAAAGGAGTCATTCTGAGCGATAGCGAAGAATCTCCTTCCTTATTTTCAATTAGAAAGTTCCTTCGCTTAGCCCAGGACAGCGCTTTGGGGTGTTTAGCCCCTCAGAATGACGGGATGAGCTCAAGACAGCTCTTTCCTATCGGCAAATTTAGGTATATATTGAGATTTTATAATTTTTTCTGTTATTTTTATTGATAATATCTCAAAGGGAGGTTTTATGGAATTTCAAAAATCAAAGCAATACTATAAAAAAGCTCTAAATCATATGCCTGGTGGTGTTAACAGTCCTGTAAGGGCATTCAGGGCAGTTGGTGGTAATCCAATTTTTATAGCAAGAGCAAAGGGTTCAAAAATTTATGATGTAGATGGAAACAGATATATTGACTATGTTTTATCATGGGGACCTATTATTCTTGGACATGCCTATCCTTCTGTAATTAAAGCACTCAAAAAGGCTTTGCAGAAAGGGACAAGCTATGGTGCACCTACATATCTTGAGATAGAACTTGCAGAACTTGTAAAAAAAGCATTTCCATCAATAGAAAAAATCCGCATGGTTAATTCAGGAACAGAGGCAACAATGTCTGCGATAAGGGTTGCAAGAGGTTTTACAAAAAGGAATAAGGTGGTAAAGTTTGAAGGCTGTTATCATGGACATGTTGATGGGCTTTTGGTTCAGGCTGGTTCTGGAGGAGCTACTTTTGGTGTTCCTGACAGTCTTGGTGTTCCTCAATCTTATACTTCTGAAACAATAGTTTTGCCCTTTAATGATGAAAAAATTTTAAAATCTGTAATGAATAAACACTGGAGAGATATTGCCTGTGTTATTGTTGAGCCTGTTGTTGGTAATATGGGATGTATTTTACCTAAGGAGGATTTCTTAAAGACATTAAGAGAGGAAACAGAGAAATACGGAATTGTTTTAATTTTTGATGAGGTTATGACTGGTTTCAGGGTTTCTTATGGTGGTGCTCAGCAGTATTACGGTATTAAACCTGACATTACTTGTCTTGGTAAGGTTATTGGTGGTGGAATGCCAGTCGGTGCTTATGGTGGTAAAAAAGAGATAATGTCAATGGTCTCTCCTGAAGGTGGAGTTTATCAGGCAGGAACTCTTTCAGGGAATCCTCTTGCAATGACAGCAGGTATTGAAACTCTAAAGATTCTCTCAAAATCTGAAACTTATAGAAAACTTGAAAAGACTATGGAGGCACTTGAGGAGGGTCTTAAAGATGCAGCAAAAAAAGCTGGTATGAAAACAAGGTTTTACAGAGCAGGAACAATGTTTTGCACATACTTTACAGACAAAGAAGTTGTAGATGCCAAAACAGCTAAAACATCAGATACTGAAAAATTCAAAAAATTTTACTGGGGCATGCTTAAAAAAGGTATTTATTTAGCACCTTCTCAGTTTGAGGCTGGTTTTATCTCTTTAAGCCATGATGAAAAGGATGTTCAAAAGACTGTATCCTCTGCTTATAAAACATTTAAAGAAATTAAATAAAGGGAATGAATTATTTCAACAATGGCGAAAATGAGGAAAAAGTTTTAATTTTCAGATTGTTTGCGAATCTTTTTATGACTATTCCTGATATTGAAGTTGTTGAAGATTTTGAGAGATATTCAGGGCTTGAGATATCCGAAACCTATGAAGAAATATGTAATGATTTCATATATCTTTTTATAGAGGAAAATCTCCCGAACTATGAATCTTATTACAGAGAAATTCTTAATATGGATATACCAGTAAAGCGGGAGTTTGAAGATGTTAGACATTTTTACTGGACAGCGGGTATAGCTGTTGATGAAGAGGTGGACTTACCACCTGACCATATTTCAATGGAACTTCTTTTTATGGGCTATATTATAGAGCAGAACCTTGCAGAGCTACAGGTTGAGTTTTTAAAGAGAATCTGTCAGTGGATTCCTTTATTCTGCGATGAATTGTATGAGAGGGCGAAAACAGATTTTTACAAAGAAGTTGCAACTTCTCTGAAAGAGTTTGTATTATCAGAGTGTGAGAGTATTTGATGGAAAAGGAAAAAAATAAAAAGCCCTTATTTAAAGTTTTACTTGATGCATCTGCCTTAGGCATTAATTTTGTTTTATGCGTTCTTATAGGAGTTGGCATAGGATATCTTATAGATAGTTTTATTAAGACATTTCCTTTGTTCTCATTAATTTTTCTAATAGCAGGTTTTGCTGCTGGAATCAGGGAGATTTTCAGATTTTTAAAGAAGGAAGAAGATACAGATGGACAGGGTACTAAACAAGAAAATAAATAAGCAGAGTTTAGTTGTTTTACCTATTCTTGCAGGAGTGAGCTGGCTTGTTTTTAATAACTGGCTTGCTGCTTTCAATGTAATTTTAGGTGGTGTTATAAGCTGGCTTAGCATAAAGGAACTTTCATGGGCTGTTAAAAAATTTTTTGGAAAACCTATGTTTCAGGTAGCTATAATAGGACTCAGCTATATAAAAATCGGTATTATATTTTTATTTTTATGGTTTTTGGCTATGCATGGCTTATTCAACTTTTGGGGACTTATGGCAGGTTTTCTTGCAATTTTAGTATTATCAACACGGGAAGCATATTTTCATGTAAGGAGGCAACAGTTTTGAATTGGCGATTTTATCTTTTAATGGCTCTGGCACTGCTTGTTATTATGGCATTTAAGCTCACCAAGATTTTAGCTATGGTTGTTATTTTTTCAGTTTTAATAGTATTTATTATCGCTTACTTTTCCAACAAGGGAGGGAAGGGTGATAAAACTTGATTTTACAAATATTCTAAATGAAAAAATAGGTTCAGAAGGTATTGCTTATTCTGAAATTGAAAAGAAGGTATCTGAGGCTGTTTCAACTTTTCTCAAAAGACCATACAATGAACTTGGTTTCCTTGAACTGCCACATCAGGATTTAAGTGATTTAAAAGAACTTGCAAAAAAAGCTAAGGATTATGATTATTTCCTTCTTCTCGGGATTGGTGGAAGTGCTTTAGGTCCGAAGGTTATTCTTGATGCATTAAGCCCTTTTCATAACTTGAGGAAGTCTCCAAAAGTCTTTATCTATGATAATGTTGACCCTGTAACATTCAAATATATTCTGGATTCAATTGATTTAAAGAAAACTCTTATAAATGTGGTTTCCAAGTCTGGCAGTACCGCAGAGACTCTTGCTCCATTTATGATTTTATGGAAAATGATAAAAGACAGACAACTTGCTCTTAGAGAACATTTTGTTTTCACTACAGACCCCCAGAAGGGTAATCTGAGAAGAATTGCTAAGGATTATGAAATTACTTGTCTTAATATTCCTCAAAATGTTGGAGGTAGATACTCAGTTTTGAGTCCTGTGGGACTTTTTTTGGCTGAAGTAATTGGACAAAACAGCGAGGAATTTCTTGAAGGAGCAAAATATTTAACTGAAAGGGCTAAAAACTCTAAATTAGAAGAAAATCCTATGGCAGTTCTTGCTGTATCACTTTTTTTACTTGATAAATTAAATAACAGAAAAATCGTTGTTTTTCTGCCTTATTCTGATAGATTGAGGATGCTTTCTGAGTGGTTCTGTCAGTTATGGGCGGAAAGTCTTGGTAAAGAAGGAAGAGGAACAACGCCCTATCCTTCAGTGGGAACAACAGACCAGCATTCACAGCTTCAGATGTGGATGGAAGGATCTGAAGATAAAGTTATTCTTTTTTTATCAGTTGATGACCACGGAATTAAAGCAGTTATTCCTGAAGAGTTTACAGAGATAGAAGGACTTAAATATCTTGGTGGTCATTCTCTTGAAGAACTCTTAGAGACTGAGCAGCTTGCTGTAGAAATGGCTCTTACAATCAATAAAAAGCCAAACTTAAAAATAATTTTGCCTAAAATTACTCCATACTATTTAGGGCAGGTTTTTCAGTTTCTTCAGATTGCTACCGCAATGGCAGGCTTTTTATATGAGGTTAATCCGTTTAATCAGCCAGGAGTTGAACTCGGGAAAAGACTTACTTATGGAGCTATGGGAAGAAGAGGATTTGAGCAAGAAGGTGAAGAAGTGAAAAATTATCTTAAATGGAAAAGATTGATTGTTTAGTTTCTTGGATGCTTTTTTCTCCATTCTGAAGGCTTTTCTTTGAGGCCTTTGCTACTCCAGATATCTTTTTGTTCCTGCCTTGCAATTTTTTGGGCCTCTAAAAATTTATCCGCATATTTAACATTTGGGGGAACTGTATAAACAAATGCATATCCGTCTTTTACCATCATATAGTTTATGTTCCTTCCTTTTGTATCCCACACATAAGCAAGAAGTCTTCCGTATTTATCCCTTTGCTGAATATCTAATTCAATTTTTACATAATAGTCACTTTCTTCAATCAATTTTTTCAGGTGTTCTTTTGCTTTTTGCCCCCACGGTTTTTGCCCAAGCTCAGGAGCATCAATACCAATAAGCCTTATTCTTTCAATTCTGAGAGGGGATATCCCCTTTGACTTAAAAGCAACAGTTATTGTATCTCCATCATTAATTTCTGTCACTCTATAAAAATCAGGCTCTTTCTGAGCACATGATAACAAAAACAATATCAGAACAAATCTTGTTAGATTTTTAAACTGACTTGCAAGTTTAGTATAATAAAATCGCATAGATTATTTTATCATGGAAAAGAAAAAAAATATTGTACTTACAGGCTTTATGGGAACAGGTAAAACTACTGTTGGTAAAATTCTTGCAAAAAAGCTTGGAATGAGCTTTGTTGATGTGGATGAACTTATTGAAAAGACTGCAGGGCTAAAAATTTCGGAAGTTTTTGCAAGATTCGGAGAGGCATATTTCAGGGATATAGAGACAGAAATAATTAAATCAATTACGAAAAATTTCTCGCAGGTTATTGCCACAGGTGGTGGTGCTGTTTTAAGGGATGAAAACCTTAATGCACTTAAATCAAACGGAGTAGTTTTCTGTCTTACTGCATCTGAGGAGCTTATTTTTGATAGGGTAAAGGATAATAATGAAAGGCCTCTTCTTCAAGTAAAAAATCCTAAAGAAAAGATAAGGGAACTTCTTGCCAAAAGAATGCCCAGATATATGATGGCTGATTTTATTATTAATACAGATGGTTTGACACAGGAAGAAGTAAGTGAAAAAATAATAAAAGAATATGAGAGGGTAGTGAATGGAAAAAGTTAGAGTTGAGCTTGGCGAGAGAAGTTATGAAATTCTAATTGACAGAGACATACTCCAGTCAATAGGTGAGAGACTTCTCAGATTTTCAACAGGACCTAAGGTAGGTATTATAACCAATCCAATAGTTAATGAATATTACACTGAAAAAGTTTACAACTCACTTAAAAAAGAAGGGTTTGACCCTCAAATCATAATAATTCCCGATGGAGAGATATATAAAGACTACTTCTGGGCATACCATATAATTACAAGACTTCTTGAGCTCGGATTTGACAGAAAATCATGCATCTTTGCCTTAGGCGGAGGTGTAATAGGTGATATTGCAGGCTTTGTTGCTTCCATTTACATGCGTGGTATTTCATATATTCAGATTCCAACCACCCTGCTTGCACAGGTTGATAGTTCTGTGGGTGGAAAGACTGCTGTAAATCATCCAGCAGGTAAAAATATGATTGGCACTTTCTGGCAACCTTCTCTTGTATGGATAGATGTTAATACCCTTGACAGTCTCCCTGAAAGAGAATTCATATCAGGCATTGCAGAAGTAATAAAATACAGCATTATATGGGATAAAGAGTTTTTTAGTTTCCTTAAATTAAACAGAGAGAAGATTCTTAAGAGGGATAAAGATATACTTATAGCTATGATAAAAAGGAGCTGTGAAATAAAAGCTGAAATAGTATCAAAAGATGAGAGGGAAAGTTTTCTAAGGGCAATTCTCAATTATGGTCATACAATTGGTCATGCAATAGAAAATAGTACTGGCTATAGCAGATACCTTCATGGTGAGGCAATATCAATAGGGATGGTTTATGAAGCTAAACTTTCAGAGTTGCTTGGCTTAATTAATAACTCTACTTATATGGAGATAAAAAATATAATGAAGGATTTTGGGCTTCCAACTGAACTGCCATCTATATCTGAGCCTTCAGCAATGATAAAAACAATTCTTCTTGATAAAAAGAATGTTTCAGGCAGGATAAGAATGGTTATTCCTGAGGATATCGGCAGAATGAAATTAAATTATGAAGTAAAAGAAGATGACCTTAAAAAGGTTTTGATATGAATAAAAGGATTCTCATAATAGAAGACGAACATGAAATTGCTCAACTGATTGCCTATTCATTAAAAAAGGAAGGTTATATCTCAGACTTAGCATACAACGGTGAAGAAGCTTTAAAAAAATTAAGAGAAAATGCTTATGACTTGATTGTTCTTGACCTTATGCTTCCTGGTATAGACGGGCTTGAAATATGCAAGATTGTTAGAAATAATCCCGCATTTAGCAACACAGGAATAGTTATAGTTACCGCAAAAAGTGAGGAATTTGACAAAATAATCGGGCTTGAAATGGGAGCAGATGACTATATAACAAAACCTTTTAGCCCAAGAGAGTTGACAGCAAGGGTAAAAGCAATTCTCCGAAGGACAAAAACTTCATTTTCAGAGGAAAAAATTATCAGAATCAGAGACTTATTGATAGATAAGGAAAAACACTCTGTCACAGTAAAAGGACAGTCCAAAAAACTTTCAGCAACAGAGTTCAAGCTTCTTGTTTATCTTGCAGAAAGAGCCAATAAGATTTTTAACAGAGATCAACTCCTTAATGCAGTCTGGGGTCATGATGTTTATGTTGACCCAAGAACAGTTGATGTTCATATAAGAAGGCTCAGAATAAAGATTGAAGAAGACCCAGACAATCCTGCTTATATTAAGACATTAAGAGGTGCCGGATACTTTATAGAGGCTTGATTTATGGATTTATGGGCATATATATCATTTTTTTTAATTTTTTTAACTTTAATTCTTGCATATAGAATAAAAAAACTTTCAGACCAGATAAAATCAATCAGAAACTCAAATAAAAGCACTGAAAATACTTTATCTTCACAGAGTTTGCCTTTTTCGGCTTCGCCTCAAGAAAATACTGCGTATTTGCCTTTTTCGGCTTCGCCTCAAGAAAATACTGCGTATTTTGAGGCAATTCTTAAGTCTATTTCTGATGGTCTCCTTATTATAGACCAGAAAGGAATTATTGTGCTTTCTAACCAGAGCTTCAGAGAGATTCTTAAGATAGATGAACATCCTGAAGGTAAACAGTTTATGGAAGTAATAAGAAATATGGATTTACTTAATCTTATCCGTTCAGCAATGTTCAGCAGAGAAGAAGTGACTCAGGAAATCACAATAAAAAAAGGTGGCAAAGACATAGAGATTATTGCAAAGGCTACACCAGCTATTAATTTCCAGGGTTCGGTATCTTCTATTATTATTCTTTTGCATGATATAACCAGGCTTAAACATCTTGAAAGTATAAGAAAAGATTTTGTAGCAAATGTATCACATGAGCTAAAAACTCCTCTGACTGCAATAAAAGGTTATGCTGAGACACTTCTTGACGGAGCTTTAAATGACAAAGAAAATTCCTTAAAGTTTATTGAGATAATCAAAAATCAGACTGACAGACTTACTGCACTTGTTGAGGATTTGCTTACTCTTTCAAGGATAGAGTTTGGAGAAATAAAGGTAGACAAAAAAAGTTTAAATTTAGACCAGATTATTGATTCAACTTTTCAGATTCTTAATGAAAAAGCCATCAAAAAAGGACTTTACATTAAAAAAGACATTCCTTCAGATACAACTGTTTATGCTGATAGAGACAGATTGATGCAGATACTTATAAATCTTGTTGACAACGCAATTAAATTTACAGATACAGGTGGAGTAACAATTAAATACGATAAAGAAAATGGGAATTTTGTTCTTTCTGTCAAAGATACTGGCATAGGAATTCCTAAAGCTCATCTTCAAAGAATTGGTGAAAGATTTTACAGGGTTGATAAAGCCCGTTCAAGACAACTTGGTGGAACAGGACTTGGTCTTGCAATTGTAAAGCATCTTGTAAGGGCTCATGGATGGGATTTAAAAATAGAAAGCGAATCTGGTAAAGGAACAAAAGTAAAGATAATCATTCCTTCAGAAAATCAGGATATTTCTCAATAATTCTTTTTACTGCCCTATGAGCTGAATTAAATGCATACATAATGCTCCCTTTTTTTACTGCAACATCTCCTATCAGAAAAACCCTTTTCAGATTACTTTCACCGAATTCATCAATTTCAGGATATGAATCTGTAAAACTTATACCCATTTTCTCAAGTAAATTTCTTGGAGTACTTCCCCCAAGACAGTAAAATATCTTTGAAAAATTCTCTGTATGTCCGTCATGAAAGATAACTTTGACTCCATCTCTATATGCTTCAACTCCTTTGATATCTTTTCCCATTAAAAATTTTATTTCTTCCTTCCTCTTTTCTAATTCTTTTAAGTTTTCTTCATTAATTCTGAAAAATTCAGGTCTTCTATAAGACAAGAAAACATCGCATTTTCCCGAAAGAAGACAGGCAAGTTCAGCAGCAGTATTACCTCCTCCAACAACAAGTATTTTTTCTCCTTCAGGAAGTTTCTTTGGAAGTTCAAAAAAGACCCTGTTTTTAATTTCTTCTGGAATAGGATAGGAAGGTTTTTTAGGTCTGTCAAAAACACCTGTGGCAATAAAAACTATATATGCCTTAGCTACAGCATGGGTCCCTGCTTTAAGTATATAGTGTTTATCATGTTTTTCTAAACCATTAATTTCAGTATTATAGTGAATCTCTAATGAATACTCATCTATGTAATTAAGCATTCTTTTTAAAAACTCTTCTTTTGATTCTGTCTCAAATTTACAAATTCCCTCTGAATCCAAATGAATACCTTTATAATTTCTGTCAACCCTTTTGTGAGGGGGATAAAGCCTTCTAAGGGTTGCACAGAAGTTACTGTTTTTTTCAAATATAGCAACTTTTTTTATTCTGTTTGCTTTGCATTCAACTGCAGAGGCAATTCCTGCCGGTCCTGCACCTATAATTGCAATTGTTATAGTTTCCATGAAATTTTATTATAATGTTTAAACTTACCTATTGACAAATTTTTTAAAGTTTTATAAACTTTATCATACAAAAAATTTTAAGGGGGGCATGTATGGAAAGAGAAACAATCTATGAAGGATTGGTTCGTAAAGGGGTTTCAAGAAGAGACTTCCTCAAGTTCTGTGCTACAACAGCAGCGGTTTTAGGGCTTTCCTCTTCCTATGTTCCAAAGATTGCTGAAGCAATGGAGAAAAAACAAAAACCAGTCGTTGTATGGCTTGAGTATCAAGATTGCGCAGGATGCTCTGAAAGTATTTTGAGAGCAGAAAAGCCAACAATTGGTCAGGTTGTTCTTGATGTAGTATCACTTGAGTATCATGAGACAATCATGGCTGCAGCAGGTCATCAGGCTGAGAAATCACTCCATGATGCGGTTAAGAATTACAAAGGGAAATATCTTGTGGTTATTGAAGGAGCTCTTACAGACAAGGATGGTGGAATTTACTGTACAATTGGCGGAAAGTCCAATGTTGATATTGCAAAAGAAGTATGCAAAGATGCAATGGCAGTAATTGCGGTTGGAAACTGTGCATGTTTTGGTGGAGTTCCTGCTGCAAAGCCAAATCCAACAGGTGCTGTAGGAGTTAAAGATATAATCAAGGACAAGCCAGTTATTAATTTACCAGGTTGTCCGCTTAATGTTGAAAACTTTACTGCAACAGTTGTTTACTTCCTTACCTTTGGGAAACTTCCAGCTGTTGACAAATTGGCAAGACCACTCTTTGCATATGGCAAACTGATTCATGACAACTGTGAAAGAAGAGGACATTTTGATGCAGGTGAATTTGTCAAAGCATGGGGAGATAAAGGCCACAGACAGGGCTGGTGCTTGTTCCAGATGGGCTGTAAAGGTCCAATGACCTATCATAACTGCCCTACAATTAGATGGAATGAAGGCGTAAGCTGGCCTGTTATGGCAGGACATCCATGTATTGGCTGTTCTGAGCCGAAGTTCTGGGATAACAACCTCTATGCATCAACAGATAAAGATAGTTTCTATGCTAAAGTTGGGCTTGGTGCTATGGCAGTATCTGGTTTAATTTCAAAGAAAAAAACAGAATAAAATAAAGGGGGGCATGTATGGCAAGATTAGTTATTGATCCTGTAACAAGGATTGAAGGTCACTTAAGAGTGGAAGCCACTGTGAATGGTGGCAAAGTAAAGGATGCCTTTTCTTCATGCACAATGTGGCGTGGGCTGGAAATAGTTCTTAAAGGAAAAGACCCAAGAGATGCATGGGCATATACACAGAGAGCATGCGGTGTCTGTACAACTGTTCATGCAATTGCATCTGTAAGAGCAGTGGAAGATGCAATCGGTGCCAAAATTCCTAATAATGCAAGAATTTTGAGAAACATTATAATGGCAAACCAAAATGTTCAGGACCATATAATACATTTTTATCATCTTCATGCACTTGACTGGGTTGATGTTGTATCTGCATTGAAAGCAGACCCTGTCAAAACATCAGAACTTGCAAAAAGCATTTCTTCATGGCCCAAAAACTCAGCCACCTATTTTAAGGCAATACAGGATAAGGTTAAAGCTTTTGTTGAATCTGGTCAGCTTGGAATTTTTAGCAATGGATACTGGGGACATCCAGCATACAAACTTCCACCTGAGGCAAATTTAATGGCAGTTGCTCATTATCTTGAGGCTCTGGATGTTCAAAGAGAAATAATCAAAATACAGGCACTTCTTGGTGCAAAGAATCCTCATCCACAGACCTTTGTTGTTGGTGGACAGTCAACTCCTGTGGATGCAGAAAGTCAGAATGCACTTAATGCTGATAGCATTGCCTTTATGCTTAAGTATGCTGATATGGCATTAGAATTTGTTGAAAAAGTTTACATACCAGACCTTCTTGCAGTTGCTTCATTCTATAAAGATTGGGCAGGAATTGGTGGATTTAATAACTTCCTCGCCTGCGGTGAATGGCCAGATGCAAATGGGAAAATGTATCTGCCTGGTGGAGTTATAAAGAATAAGAATTTAGCTAAAATTGAACCATTAGACCACAAGAAGTTCAAAGAATATATTACTCATTCATGGTATAAGTATTCAAAGGGTGATGTTGGACTTCATCCATGGGAAGGTGAGACAACACCAAATTATACAGGACCAAAGCCTCCATATGAGTATCTCAATGTTGAGGGGAAATACAGCTGGGGTAAAGCAGTAAGATATGAAGACCTTCCAATGGAAGTAGGACCTCTTTCAAGAATGCTTGTAGCATATGGATTAGGGCATAAAGATGTAAAAGAAGTTGTTGATATGGTTCTTAAGAAGCTCGGTGTAGGTCCTGAAGCTCTGTTTTCAACTCTTGGAAGAACTGCTGCAAGAGGAATTGAAACACTGCTTATGGCAAAGAAGACAAAGGACTATATTCTTGAGCTTGCAGCTAACATGGGTAAGGGAGACACAAAGATTGCTGATACGGACAAATGGGCTCCAAAGAGCTGGCCTAAAGAGTGCAAAGGTGTTGGATTACATGACGCTCCTCGTGGATGCCTTGCACACTTTATTGTTATCAAGGACGGAAAGATAGCTAACTATCAGATGGTTGTTCCTTCTACATGGAACCTTTCACCAAAAGACCACAAAGGTCAGAGAGGTCCTGTTGAGGAAGCTCTTGTTGGAACTCCTGTTGCAGATTCAAAGCTTCCACTTGAACTTTTAAGAACAATTCACTCCTATGACCCATGTATGGCATGTGGTATGCACATGATTGAGGTTAAGGAGGAATAAAAAGTATATTGAGCAAAAATCTAAGCCCTCCCGAATTTGGGAGGGCTTTTTATTTTAAGGAGAATAAAATGGAGATAGGTATTATTGGAGTTGGAAATATACTTTTAATGGATGAGGGAGTTGGTCCAAAAGTTGTTGAAATACTTCAAAAAAATTATAAGTTTGAACCTGAAATAGAAATAATTGATGGTGGAACATTGGGGCTTGACCTTCTTCCTTATATTGAAAAATTTAAAAAGATTCTTTTGATAGACATAGTTGATTTTCATAAAGAACCTGGATACGTCGGCATTTTAAGAGGTGAAGAAATACCTCCATATTTGAAAACAAAGCTTTCTCTTCATCATGTGGGAGTTCAGGACCTTCTTGAAATTGCAAGGCTTATGGGAATGATGCCAGAGGAACTTGTATTAGTTGGCATTCAGCCTGAGGTTATAGATATGGGACTTGACCTTTCACAGACATTAAAGGTTAAACTAAATAAATTGGTTGAAGAAGTTTTAAAAGTAATTAATTCATGGGGTGTAAAATGTGTCTTGCAGTCCCATCAAAAATAATTGAGATAGACGGTTATAATGCAACTGTTGATGTAATGGGATTAAGGAAAAAGATAAGCATTATGCTTATGCCTGAAGAACCTAAAATTGGTGATTATGTACTTGTTCATGCCGGTTTTGCGATAAATAAGATTGAACCTTATGAGGCAGAACAGGCATTAAAGCTTTATGAGGAGATTTTTAATGAGATGGAGGAACAGGAAAAAAATTGGTAGAAAGAAGTTTAGATTTTTCAGGTCTTAGATGTCCCCTACCTGTTCTTAAATTAAGTTCCCTTTATCCTCAGTTCAAGCAAGGTGAAATAATAGATGTGGTAGGAGACTGTCCTACCTTTGAAAAAGATATAAAAGCATGGTGTGCCAAACTTGGCAAAACTATACTAAACATAGAAAAATCTGGCAATAAAATAAAGGTAACAATAAGGATTTAGAGATGAAACAGCATCTATGCCATTATGGTGGATATTTAAAATGTGACAACCCCAACTGTGAACACAGATATGCCTTAAGCGAGGTTCTTCATCTATGTTCTGATGTTTTAGAAAAAATTGCGCAGGGTGATTGCTCTCAGAAAATAGACCTGAAATTTGAAAGATATGCTGTTCAAAGATTAATAATAAATAAAGTTTCTCAAGAAGTCTCTGCCATGATTGACTTAACCCACGAACTTGCTATTGGAATATGTGAGCATTTTGATGTTTTAAAGAGATTGCATGAAGGCGATTTTTCAGCAACAGCTTCTGAGGACTCTTCTGTTGAGATTGTAAGGATGCTTGGTCAGTTGATAAATAAGCAAAAAGAAACTTTTTTAGAATATATTAACACCATAAACAAACATAAGGAAGAAATACGCCATCTTTGTGAACAACAAAATGAAATTTTATCCTCTGTTGGTGTAGCAATTCTTGTTTCTGATGAAGATATGACAGTTGAATTTGTAAATCATGAGTTTGAAATCACGACAGGTTATACCAAAGAAGAAGTTATTGGCAAGATGAAATGGATAGAGTTTATTCCTGAAGGCTTGGTTCAAAAAATGATAGAGTATCATAGATTAAGAAGAATATCTCCATCTTTTGCGCCGAGACAGTATGAGACAAAATTTAAGAAGAAAAATGGAGAGATAAGGGATATTCTTTTAACTGTTGGATTAATCCCTTATACAAAAAAATCAATTGCCTCAATAATTGATATTACAGAAAGAAAAAGGATAAATGAGCAGATTATTCATTCACAAAAGATGGAATCCTTAGGGCTTCTTTCAGGAAGAGTTGCCCATGAGTATAACAATATACTTACAGGTATAGTTGGTTTTGCAGGTCTCCTTTATTCAAAACTTGAAGATGAGCATCTAAAGAGTTTTGCAGATAAAATAATCAATGCAGGTGAAAGAGCTAAGAATCTTTCAAGAGCTTTACTTGATTTCAGCAGAAAAGAAAAAATAGAAAAAATTTCTGAATTGAATATAAATAAATATCTGAATAAGTTTTCAGATTTTATAAGGTCTCTTATTGGTAAAGATATTCAATTGAATCTTATTCTTCCAGATAAGGAAATTTTTTATAAAATTGACCCGACTCATCTTGATGTTATTCTTATGAATCTTGTCACAAATGCCCGTGATGCAATGCCAGAAGGTGGAGAACTTACAATCGGGCTGAAAGAGAGTTATCTTGATTCAGTATATACTTATACCCATCCAATAGTTAAACAGGGATACTATGTTGTAATTTGTGTAACAGATACAGGAACAGGAATGGACGAAGAAACCAAAAAAAGAATTTTTGAGCCATTTTTTACAACAAAACCAGAAGGAAAAGGCACTGGACTTGGCCTTTCCACTGTTTTTGGACTTTTAAAGCAGTATGAAGGACACATTCATGCATACAGCGAACTTGGAAAAGGAACAACCTTTAAAATATATCTGCCACTAAAAGAGAAAAAGGAAAAAGTTGCTTTAGACAAAAACAGACTAAAAGGTAGTGAGACAATACTTGTTGTTGACGACGATGACCAGGCAAGAAGTTATATATCTTTATTTTTGAAAGAGTTTGGTTATAAAGCTATTGAAGCAAAAGATGGGATTAAGGCTTTAGAGCTTTATGAAAACCATAAAGAAGAAATTGCTCTTTCAATGATAGACCTTGTGATACCGGGTTTGCCCGGTGCTGAAATTGCAAGAAAAATAAGGAAAATAAAACCTGATGCTAAGATTTTAATTATGAGCGGACATCCTGTTAATTTAAAGGATATGGTTTCAGTAGAAAAAGGTTTAATTCCGGAGGAGATTTTACTTAAAATAAGAAACATGATTGATGGAATTGAATAACAAATTTTTAAGAGCTTTAAGCTCTAAAAAATCAAAGGAGTAAGGCTATGGTAAGAAATGACCGATGGATAAAAGAAATGGCTTGTAAAGGAATGATTGAACCCTTTGAACAAGGACTTGTAAGAGAAGGTGTTATTTCTTTTGGTGTTAGTTCCTATGGTTATGATATGAGAGTTGCCGATGAATTCAAAATCTTTACAAATATAAATAATACAGTTGTTGACCCAAAAAACTTTGACCCTAAAAGCTTTGTTGAGTTCAAGGGAGACGTATGCATAATCCCACCAAATTCTTTTGCTTTGGCTCGTTCTGTTGAGTATTTCAGAATTCCAAGAGATGTGCTTGTAATATGCATTGGAAAGTCAACCTATGCAAGATGTGGAATTATTGTCAATGTAACACCTCTTGAACCCTGCTATGATAAAGAAACAGAGATTTTAACAAAGGAAGGCTGGAAAAGGTTTGAAGATTTAAAAAACAATGAAGAAGTTGCCACTTTAAATAAAGAGGGTGTTCTTGAATATCAAAGGATTGAGAAAATGCAGAAATTCAGATTTAAAGGAGATATGATTCAGCTTAAAGGACGAAATATTGACCTTTTAGTAACTCCAGCACACTTAATGTATGTTAAAAACAGATACAAAGAACACTTTGAATTTATACCTGCCGAAAAGATTTATGGAAAGTATAATTATGAACTAAAAAGAAACTGCCTATGGAATGCATCTGATATTGAGTATTTTGATCTGCCCTCTATAATGCTTGACAGTATTGAAAAAAGAGGAGTAGATATAAGAAATACAATTCTCAGCAGGCTTGATGGAGAGTATGTGGAAACTGAAGAGCTTTATAAAGCTTGTGAAGTTACTGTTTCAGAAAGAACATTTTTTTATCATTTAGAGAAACTTCGTGAAGAAGGCTTCATTGAAAATAAAAAAAGCAGGAAAATTATAAAAGGGCGTAGTGTAGGAGTTAATTTATGGAAAAAAATAAAATATGAACCTATCCCTGAATATCTGCCTCCTTTAAGGATAAAGATGGATGACTGGCTTAGATTTTTTGGTTTATGGCTTGCTGAAGGAAGTGCATATAAAACCAAAAAAGAATATATTGTTAAAATAGACTGTTTTGGTAAAAAGAAAGAGACTGTAAAAGAATGGCTTAGCAGGTTACCTTTTCATTTTATTGAAACAGATACAGGCTTTTCCATTTTAAACAAGCAATTAGCTATTTATCTTATGCAGTTTGGTAAAGCTCCTCAGAAATTTGTACCGCAGTTTATAAAAGAATTAAGTAGTAGGCAGATTAAGATTTTTCTTGAGGCTTTTATGTTTGGTGATGGAAATATTGAGACAGAAACATTTACAACAAGCTCAAAGAGACTTGCTGATGACTTACAGGAACTTATTTTAAAAGCAGGATGGGCATCAATTATAAGAAGAATTCCAAAAGAAAGTTATAATCATGACATATACAAGATAAGAATTTCAAAGACCTATCTTACATCAAAAATTTATAAAAATTCTTTCAGCAAAGTTCCCTATAATGATTATGTTTATGATGTAACTGTTCCGAATCATACTCTTTATGTAAGAAGAAATGGTAAAGCCTGCTGGTCAAGTAATTGTTGGGAAGGTTATTTAACAATTGAGATATCAAATACAACGCCGCTGCCAGCAAAAATTTATGCAAATGAAGGAATTGCTCAGTTAATATTCTTAAAAGCAGAGGAAGAATGTGAGGTCTCTTATGCTGACAGAAAGGGTAAGTATCAGGCTCAACAGGGCATAGTTCTTCCCAGAATATGATTGACCCGGGTCGTATTATAGTTGCCCTTGATTTTTCAAAAAAAGAGGATGCTCTAAGAATAGTTAATCAACTTGAAGGGCTTGTTAACTTTTACAAAATTGGACTTGAGCTTTTTATAAGCGAAGGACCTTCCATAATAAGTCTTATAAAAGCAAAAAATAAAAAGATATTTCTTGACCTTAAACTTCATGATATTCCAGAAACAGTTTATAAGGCAACAAAATCTGCCTTAAGATACGAAATAGACATGCTAACTGTTCATACTACAGGAGGCATTGATATGATGAGAAGGTCTGCTGAAGCCTTGAAAGAGATTTCCTTAAAAGAGAATAACCAGACAAAGATTCTTGGAGTCACTGTTCTTACAAGCCAAGATAAAAAATCTTTAGAAAGTTTATTTAACCATAGTTTTGACCCTGAGACTTTGGCGTGTAATCTTGCTTTGAAAGCAAAACAGGCAGGACTTGACGGTGTTATTGCTTCTGGGCATGAGGTTAGGAAAATAAAAGAAATATGTGGAAAGAATTTTATGGTTGTAACGCCAGGGATAAGACTTAAAAAAGATGAAAAAAATGACCAGAGAAGGACAGTTACACCAAATGAAGCATTCTCAGCAGGTGCGGACTATATTGTCATAGGTCGGAGCTTAACGCAAGTAAGTTCTCCGAAAGATAGATTTATAGAGATGTTTAAAAATTAGCTAATGAAATGTATAATAAAGAGATAAATGAATGTTTTATTAGCAACTGATAGATTTCAGCTTTCTGAAAATATAAGAATTTCCCTTCATGGCGAAGTTGAGGAATTTAACATATATTCACTAAACAATGAACTTTTTGATCATATATACTTATTAAAGCCTGATATTATTCTTTTTGATATTTCATCCAAGAAAAGAAAAAAAGTTTTTGAGTTTATAAATACCTTTACAACTGCACCTTCAATCAGAGAAATTCCTTTAATTGTTATTATTCATAAAAAAACACCCAAAATGATTGAAAAAATATGCGGTTTTGAAATTTTTGATTATATCACAGAACCTTTTATAAAAGCCGAGCTTATGATGAAGATAAACAGAGCAAACGAGATAGTTGGAATGAAAAAGGAGTTTAATAAACTGTTAACAAAAGACCCTCTCACAGGTGCTTATAACAGGGGTTTTCTCATGGAGAGAATTAATGAAGAACTAAACTGGTGCGGTGTTTACAGAGAACCTTTTAGTCTGGTGATTTTTGATATAGATTTTTTCAAAAAGATTAATGATACTTATGGACATCTTACAGGAGACAAGGTTTTAGGGGAAATTGTAGCTCTGGCTATGGATTTTTTCCCAAATCATGGAATAATTGGAAGATATGGCGGAGAAGAATTCTGTGTTGTGCTGCCTTCAACAAATGAGGAAGAAACCCTTAATATATGTGAAGGTTTTCGTAAGGAGGTTGAGATTCATGATTTTCATACATTCAGGGGAGATATTATAAAGCTTACTGTAAGTCTTGGATTTACAACAATTAGGGGGGAAGTAAGAATATCTCCTGATGAAATTATACAAAAAGCAGACATTGCTCTCTACAAAGCAAAGCAGTCAGGAAGAAATAGAGTAGTTTATGAAGCTTTTGAGTTAGAATAAAAGAAAAAAGGAGAACAAAATGAAAATAGAAATGGAGAGAATTTCAATTGATCCGCAAATTTGTAGTGGAAAGCCATGTATAAAGGGAACAAGAATTCCTGTTCATATAATTCTTGAACTTTTAGCCAAAGGAGAAAGTTTTGAAGATATTAAAAAGGTATATCCTAATATTACAGATGAAGATATTAAAGCATGTTTGAGTTATGCTGCAACACTTGCTGATGAAGAAGCCGGCGTTTTTCTATGAGATTTCTTGCCGATGAAAATTTATTTGAACCAATTGTCGAATATTTGAGAGAATTAGGGTATGATGTACTAAACATAAGAGATAATTTATCTGGGATAAAAGATGATGAGGTTTATAAAATAGCTTGTGAACAAAATCGCATAATCATCACAATGGATAAGGATTTTTCAAAAATCTTCAGGTTTTATCCAAAACATTGTGGCGGAATAATAGTAAAAATTTATAAACATACAATTGAAGAAACATGCGAAATATTTAAAAAATTTTTTATGATGCTTAAAGAAAATGATATTGTAGGCAATTTAATTGTAATCAGCCCAAATGGAATAAGAATTAAACGATTTTAGGAAGAAATAGAGTAGTTTATGAAGCTTTTGAGTTAAAATAAAAGAAAAAAGGAGGTTTAAACATGAAGGGTTTAGCTTTAGTATTGGCAGTATTAATGCTTTTTACTGTGGCTTGCGGGCAGTTACAACAGCAACATTATGAAGGAGCAGGCGCTGGTGCGGTGATAGGTGGCATAGCTGGTGCTTTGCTTGACCACAAAAATCCATGGCGTGGTGGAGTTATTGGTGCAGGACTTGGAGCAGTTTTTGGGGCAACCTTAGCAGATATTTCAATGAGAGGTTCTCGTGAAGCTTATCAGTCAGGTCAGCCTGTTGAATACAGGACAGAAGATGGAAGAGGTTACTACAGAGCAGAACCAGCAAGTGATTACTATTACAGAGACCCTTATACAAAATGCAGAAAAGTTAGTGAAAAGGTCTGGGAAAATGGAAGACTTGTAAAAGATACTATAAAAGAGGTTTGTGAGTCTGAAAAATATGAAAGAAGCTACTAATCTAAAAGAAAGGCTTCTTCAGTTAATACATGACAAGGCATTTAAATATTCAGAGAAACCTGTTTTCCGACTTGTATCAGGTGCTTTAAGTAATTATTATTTTAACTGTAAAACTGTAACGCTTTCTCCAGAGGGGCTATATCTTATCGGAAATATAATTTATGAGATGATAGCTCCTCTTAATGTAAAAGGAATTGGTGGACTTACACTCGGAGCAGACCCAATAGCAATGGCAGTTGCCTACACATCTTATTTAAAAGGTAAACCCATAGAAGCCTTTGTCGTGCGAAAAAAAGCAAAGGAACATGGAACAATGCAATGGATTGAAGGCAATATTCAGGCAGGTGACAGTGTTGTAGTTGTTGATGATGTTATAACAACAGGAAGTTCAACAATTCAAGCAATTACAAGGCTTAAAGAGGCAGGAATTTTTGTAAAAGGCGTGGTTACGCTTGTTGACAGGCAGGAAGGAGGAAAAGAAAATATTCTCAAATTTCTTTATGAGAATTCTTTCCCTGAAAATATCACAGCAGTTATTCTAAGAGAAGAGGTTATGAATATACACAAAAGAATAAAGAGTGAATAAAAAGATTAGGTTTAAATGTTTTATAGACTGTTCCTCTTACTGTTGCGGAGGAGCAACTATAATAACCATAAAAGAAATAGGAAGGCTTTATAAATACTTCCCTATTACAATAAGTTTCAGAAAAATTTATCCTTTTGATAGTTTTCACAGAAACTATCTTGAAAACATAGCCTTTAGATACAAAAATTTTCATATAATAGGGGATTTTATAGCAGGCAACAGAATGCGGAAAAAATGTAGCTTTTTAAAAAACTCTTTGTGTTCCATTAATGATATTAAACCTCTTCAATGCAGAATAATGCCCTTTTCTGTGACATTTCCTGAAGAGTATCAGCATTTAGTAATATCCCAGAAAAGAAAAGAGGCTTTCAGATACTGTAAGGGTTTTATGGAAGATGCTCCTGTTGTATGGGAAGAAAAATTTGTTGATAAGCATTTAAAAGAAGATTTTTACAGATTAAGAGATTATATCAGAGAACAAAGAGATATTCTTGAGAAGATTTTTTTAACTCTTGAGGGAATGCCTCCTTTTGATAAATTCATAGCTTTTCAAAAGGGAATTCTTGAGGTTCCTATAATAAATGACTTCGCAAAGGATATTTTTTCTTGTGCTGGTATAAATAATATTGATGAGTTTATTAAATTTCAGAAAAGCTTATTTATCAAGGATGCAATGACTGATGGAATAAAGAATTCTTTATTTATTGAAGCATTAAACATGATTGAAAAAATGAAAGATTTGACAGAAAAGGTAAAATCTTATTATTATTAATATATTCCTTCCTTGAGGAGGTTTTGTAGTGGCAGGACATTCCAAATGGGCACAAATCAAACACAAAAAGGCACAGGTTGACGCAAAAAAAGGAAAAATTTTTACAAAAATTGTAAAAGAAATATCTGTTGCAGCAAGACTCGGTGGCGGAGACCCTGAGAAAAACCCAAGATTAAGACTGGCTATTGACAGAGCAAGAGAAGTAAACATGCCCAGTGACAATATAAAAAGGGCAATAATGAAAGGTACTGGAGAACTCCCCGGGACATCTTATGAGGAAATAGTCTATGAAGGTTATGGTCCAGGCGGTGTAGCTCTTCTTATAGAAGTTATGACTGATAATAAAAACAGAACAGTTTCAGAAATAAGACACTTACTTTCAAAGCATGGAGGAAGTCTTGGAGAATCAGGATGTGTTTCCTGGATTTTTGAAAAAAAAGGATATATTCTTGTTGATAAGAAAGCAGTGGATGAAGATACTCTTCTTTCAGTTGCACTTGATGCAGGAGTTGATGATTTAAAAAACGATGAAAAAGAGGATAATTATGAAATCATAGTTCCTCCTGATAAGTTAAAGGAGGTAAAAAACGCAATTGAACAGGCAGGTATAAATGTTTCTATGGCTGAGGTAACTATGTTGCCTAAAAATTATGTGCCTGTTGAAGGAAGCGTTGCAGAACAGATGATTAAACTCATGGAGGCTCTTGAAGAGCATGACGATGTTCAGAATGTCTATGCAAATTTTGATATGCCAGAAGAGGCAATGAGCAAGGTAAGCTCCTGAGAATGGAACCATCTGTTAAGCTTACCTTTAAAAGAAAGTTTATAGCTGGTCTAATAGTAACAATTCCCGTAGCAATAAGTTTATTTATATTAATTCAACTTTTCAAAATTGTTGACGGGCTTTTAGGTCCAATATTTGATTATATTCTTGGAAGACATATAGCAGGTCTTGGCTTCATATCTGCTTTATTCCTTGTATTTATAGTTGGAATAATTTCTACAAATATGGTTGGTAAAAAGCTTATAGCCCAGATTGAGAAATTCCTTTTTCTGAAAATTCCTCTTTTTAAAAGTCTCTATTCTTCTTTGAAACAGTTGATAGACGCATTTTCACCTGAGAATAGCACATCTTTTCAGAAATTCGTTGTTGTTGAATACCCAAGAAAAGGGAGCTTTATGTTTGGTTTTCAGACAAAGGAATGCATTTTAAAAAGCTCAGATGAGGATAAAAAACTTGTTGCTGTTTATATACCAACCAACAATCTTTATCTTGGAGAAGTTGTTTTGTTTGACAAAGACAGTGTAATACACACGAATATACCTGTTCAGGAAGGGATTAAGATTATTCTTTCAGGAGGCATAGCCTCTCCTGAAGTAATAAGAGGAGAGAGTTAATGGAAGCAGTCATTCTTGCTGCAGGGCTTGGCACACGAATGAAATCTTCTTTGCCTAAAATTCTTCACAAAATTTTTGATAAGCCAATAATAGATTATGTTATTGACTGTGCAAAAACCTTAGATTTTGAAAGAATTTTTGTTGTTGTGAATCCTTCATTGAATGATGTTGTTGAGTATTTAAGGAAAAATGATGTTGAGATTGTCTATCAGAATGAGCCAAAAGGAACTGCTCATGCCTTATCTTCAGCATTACCTTATCTTAATAAAAAGAGCGATATCATTGTTCTAAATGGAGATACACCTCTCATAAAGACAGAAACTTTACATAAGTTTATGGATTTATTCAAGTCAGAAAATCAGGATATTGCAATACTTTCCTTTTATCCTGAGAGGGAGCATTCTTATGGAAGGATTTTAAGAGATGCGGAAGGTAATGTTAAAAAAATTGTTGAAATTACAGACATTGAACCTGATGACACTTCAATAAAAGAAGCAAACAGCGGCATTTATATTATAAAAGCATCCGCAGTAAACCTCTTAGAGCATGTAAAAGAAAATCAAAATAAAGGAGAGTTTTATCTGACTGATATTGTTGAAATTGCAGTAAAAAGAGGATATAAAGTTCAGGCTTATCCATTGGCACAGGAAGATGAACTTATCGGTATAAATACGAGATATGAGCTTTCTTTAGCGATGAGATACTTAAGAGACAGACTGGTAAAACAGTTTATGGACAACGGGATTACTTTTTATGACCCTCAAACTGTCTGGATATCGCCTTCAGTTAGGATTGGAAATGATACTGTAATTTATCCAGATGTTTTTCTTGAAGGGAACACTTCAATCGGACAAAATTGTATTATCTATCAGGGGGTAAGAATCAAGGATAGTGTTATTGAAGATAATGTTCAAATAAAAGATTGTACAGTAATTGAAAGTTCTCATATAAAGTCTGGCTCAAATATTGGTCCTTTTGCTCATATAAGACCTGAAAGTATTATTGGGCAGAATTGTAGAATTGGCAATTTTGTAGAGGTTAAAAAATCAGTCATAGGAGATGGAACAAAAGCAGCCCATCTAAGCTATATTGGAGACTCTGAAATAGGCAATAATGTAAACATTGGTGCAGGCACAATTACATGTAATTATGACGGTAAAAAGAAGCATAAGACAACCATAGAAGATAATGTATTTATAGGAAGTGATACACAGCTTGTAGCTCCTGTCAAAATTGGAAAGGGTTCATACATTGGAGCTGGCTCTACTATTACAAAGGATGTTCCTCCTGATGCCCTTGCAATATCAAGACCTCCTCAGAAAAACATAGAAGGCTGGGCAAGGAAAAAGAGGGAGAAACAATGAAAGGATTTATATTCGCATGCACAGATAAAACAGAAAAAGAATGCTTTGACAGGATGATTTTTTCAACTAACAAACTTTACTCTGATGAAGTTTTACAAATTAAAAAGGGAGATTACTTATTTCTTTATAACATTGATAAAGATGTTTTGTATGGTATTTTTAAAGCTGTTTCTGATGGAGGAAAAAATATAGAGCCTGATGCTTGGGGAGGTAAATATCCTTATCAGGTTATAGTGGAAAAGAATGAAAATTCAATAATTTTAAAAGAAGCAAGAAAGATTTTAGATAAAATGGGAATAAAATGGGGCAGAATTCTAAACTTTCAATTATTAGAGATATTCCTTAAATATCTTCAAAATCCTGATAATTTTGACTGGAGTAAGGTAAAGAATATTATTGATGAAGATGAAAAACCCAAATTAGAAACAACTACTCTTTGGGATTATCCAACCCAAAGCTATGGGAAATTATCAAAAGGTAACAATAAATATCCGGGTGTAACACCAGCATTTATTATATACAACATGATAAAAAGATATACAGAGGTTGGTGATTTAGTTGTTGACCCAATGGCTGGAAGCGGAACTACCTTTGATGTTTGTAAAGAGGAAAATCGTAAATGCATATGTTATGATATTTCTCCAACAAGACCAGATATAATCCAGAATGATGCCAGAAAGATTCCTCTTCCAGATAATTCAGTTGATATGATATTTATTGATTCTCCTTATGGGGATAATGTGAGATATAATGACCATCCTGACGATATAGGGAAAATTTCTGCTGAAACAGAGAATTTTTATGATGAGTTAGAGAAAGTTATGAGAGAGTGTCATAGAATTTTAAAACCAGACAAAGTTTTGGGTTGGTTAATTGGAGATCAATGGGTTAAGAAAAAATTTACTCCTGTTGGATTCAGAATTTTTGAACGACTTTGTAAATATTTTGAGCCTGTTGATATAATCTGTGTTGCTCGGAGAAATCAAACATCCAATACTGCTATTTGGCATAATAGAGCACTAAGATTTAATTTTTATTTAAGAGGATTTAAATATCTTTTTATTGTCAGGAAACTTTCTCAAGAGACATTAAAAAAACAAAAAAGACAAATTAAATGGAATCAATATGAAAGGGACAAAAAAGAATGAGTGACCCTAAAAAGAATATAGAGAGTATTATTAAAGATTTAGAAGCAGGGAATAAAGATCCAGACCAGGCATGGCTTGAGATAAAAAAACTCAAGGAAAGCTATGTATCTAACCTTACACTTCATCATCCGCATATAGAAAATCCTGAACAGGCATGGCACTCATTTATAGGTAGAAAATTTGAAAAAATTATTAAATCTATACTTAACGCATATTTAAAAGAAATTAGCAAGATAGATAAATCTTTCACCACTCTAAGGGTCTTAACAGATAATGAAATCAAGGATAAAAAGAATGAGGTTCTATTTAGAAAGATTGCTGTTAAATTTGGGGATTATCTTTTATTACCAGATACTGACCTTGTAGTTGTTGATTTGAATGCTGATGATGTTTGGAATTCACATGTTCTTGCTATTATCTCATGTAAAACACGCTTAAGAGAAAGAATAGCTCAGGCTTGTTATTGGAAATTAAAATTACTTACATCGGATGTTACAAAAAATATCAAAGTATTTCTTGTTACTGCCGATAATGATCAGGATTTTTATATAAAGTCAAACCTAAAAAACAGAATAAATGGAAAAAGTAGAAATAGAATCATAGCAGAATATGAGCTTGATGGTATATATATTTTAAGAGATGATTTTAAGGATGAAGAGGAAAGTAGCAAAGTAAAAAAATACGAAAAAATATTTATAGATTTAATTGAGATTTTTAACAAAAAAAGAGGATAGAATGTGCGGGATAATTGGATATATTGGAGATAAAAATGCTGTTCAGATAGTACTTGATGGATTAAAAAGACTTGAATACCGTGGGTATGATTCAGCCGGGATAGCCTGTATTATTGATGGTTCTGCTCGCACTATAAAATGCAAAGGAAAGATAACACAGCTTGAATCGCTCATTGATGAAGGTTTAAAAAGTTCTCAGATAGCAATAGGGCATACAAGATGGGCAACTCATGGAAAGCCTTCAGATGAAAATGCTCATCCTCATAGCTCAGGGGCAATTGTTCTGGTTCATAATGGAATTATTGAAAATTACAGAGAATTAAAAAATGAGCTTGAAAAAAAGGGTTACAAATTTGTCTCTGAGACAGACACTGAGGTAATTGCTCATCTTATAGATAGTTACAGCAAGAATTATCCCTTTGAAGAAGCTGTAAAAAAGGCTGTTAAAAGGCTTAAAGGTTCATTTGCTATAGTTATTCTTAATGAGAAAAATCCTGATACATTGATTGGCATAAGGAAAGAGAGTCCTCTTGTAGTTGGTATTTCTGGTAAAGAAAAGTTTGTAGCATCAGATATTCCTGCTTTTTTAAATTATTGCAAAGAAGTCATATTTCTTGATGATGAGGAATTAGCTGTTTTGAAAAGAGATTCTTTAAAGATTTACGACTTCAATGGCATTGAAAAATCTAAATCGCCAACAACAATAACATGGACAGCAGGAATGGCTGAAAAAGGTGGATTTAAACATTTCATGCTCAAAGAGATATATGAACAGCCAAGAGCCTTGAGTGATACCATTGCAGGAAGGGTTCTGCCTGATAATTACAGAATTGTATGCGAGGAGTTTGGGCTTTCAAAAAAAGAGATGGAAGCTTTTGAAAAGATTTATCTTGTAGCCTGCGGAACTTCCTACCATGCATGTCTTGCAGGCGAATATATTATTGAGGAAATATGTGGTATTCCTGCAGAAGCTGATATTGCTTCTGAGTTCAGGTATAAAAAAGTTCCGTTTGAAAAAAACTCCCTGTTTGTAGTGATAACTCAATCAGGTGAAACAGCAGACAGTCTTGCTGCTTTAAAGTATGCTAAAAATCATGGCATTAAGACATTAAGCATATGTAATGTTCTTGGTAGCACTGCCTCAAGGGAAGCTGATGCAGTTTTCTATACACATTCTGGACCTGAAATAGGTGTTGCTTCAACCAAAGCTTTTACATCACAGATACTTGCACTTTATCTTTTAAGCATAGGAATTGCTCAGGCAAAAAATAAAATTTCTAAGTTAACAGCAAAGAAACTAATAGATGACATTTTTGCACTTCCTGGGAAAGTAGAAACTGTTTTAAAACTTGATTCTGTCATTAGTTCAATTTCAAAAGAAGTTTATAAAAAACCAAATTTTTTATATCTTGGCAGAGGTATAAACTATCCTATAGCTCTTGAAGGAGCATTGAAGCTTAAGGAGATTTCTTACATTCATGCAGAAGGATATCCTGCAGGTGAGATGAAACACGGACCAATAGCTCTGGTTGAGGAAGGTTTCCCAGTAGTTTTTGTAGCATCAGATGGTCATCTCCTTGAAAAAACCATTTCAAATATGCAGGAGATAAAAGCAAGGGATGGCTTTATAATAACACTTACAGATAATGAGAATGAAGATTTAAAAAGAGTATCGGACAGATTGATAAAAATAGAAGGGTTAAACAGTTATTTAAATACAATTCTTTTTACAGTTCCACTTCAACTTCTTGCTTATCATATAGCTGTTTTAAGGGGTTGCGATGTTGATCAGCCGAGAAATCTTGCAAAGAGTGTTACAGTTGAATAGTTTTGATTTAAAATAAAAAAATGAGAGGGATTGAGCCATGAAAGATTTCCTCTTATCGGATTTAAATCCGATGCAACAGGAAGCAGTAATTTATTGTGACGGACCACTTCTTGTTCTTGCTGGAGCAGGGAGTGGAAAAACAAGAGTAATTACTTACAAGTATACCTATTTAACAAGGGCTCTGGGGATAAACTCATCATCAATATTTACAGTTACATTTACAAACAAGGCTGCTGATGAGATGAAAGAGAGAATTGCCCGAATGACAAACGGCAATCTAAAGAAAACATGGATTGGAACATTTCATTCCCTTTGCTTGAGAATATTGAGACAGCATATTGACCTTCTTGGTTATAAAAATGATTTTGTTATTTATGATGAAGATGACCAGAATGCACTTGTAAAAAGGATATTAAAGGATTTCAATATGCACGAGGCTTTATGTAAGTGTGTTGTTTCAAAAATAAGCAATCTGAAGTCAAACCTGATAACCTCTGAGCAGTATGTTTCAGGTAATGACAGTTATGATTTTGAAGAAAGACTCGGAAAAATATATACGAAATATCAGAATGAGCTAAAAAAATACAATGCTCTGGATTTTGATGATTTGATTCTTTATGTTATAAAACTTTTTAGTGAGCATGAAAATATTTTAAACAGGTATGCAGAGCATTTTAAGTATGTCCTTGTTGATGAATTTCAGGATACAAATAAATCACAGTATGTTCTTTTACAGCTTCTTTCCAGACATCATAAAAATATATGTGCTGTTGGTGATGATGACCAGAGTATTTACAGGTTTAGAGGAGCCAATGTTCATAACATACTTAATTTTGAGAGAGATTTTCCAGGGGCAAAAGTTGTAAAACTTGAACAGAATTACAGGTCAACGAAGCATATAATTCTTGCTTCTACCGCGATGATTTCAAAGAACACATTAAGAAAGCCAAAAAATTTATGGACAGAACATGATTTTGGTGAAAAAATTTATTACTGCAGAGTTAATAATGAAGATGAAGAAGCTAAGTATATAGCCAAAACAATAAAAGACCTTTATTTAAAGGGAGATTATGAGTTTAATGATTTTGCAGTGCTTTACAGGCTTACAATGCAATCAAGAGCTCTTGAGGAAGCACTGAGAATGGAAAAAATTCCTTATCAGGTAATTAGCGGATTAAGTTTTTATCATCGCAAAGAGATAAAAGACATATTAGCTTATGTCAAGTTTATACTGAACAAGGAAGATAATCTCAGTCTTTTAAGAATAATCAATAATCCTCCGAGAGGCATCGGTGCTTCTGCTATATCAAAAATTGAGCATGAGGCAAAGAAAAATTTAATTTCAGACTATGAAGCAATTAAGAAAATGTTAAAAGAGGAAACTATTCCTCAGAGTCTTCATGAAAAGCTTACTTCTTTTGTAAATCTCATAGAAGAGATTTCAAAGAAAAAATACGAAGATGCCGCTTCAATGATAAAAGACATAGTTAATATGACAGGATATCTTGAAGAGATAGAAGAGGACAGAATTCAGAATGTTTTGGAACTTCTAAGTTCTGCTGAAGAAGTGCCTGTAAGAGAATTTATTGACAGAGTCAGTCTTCTCTCAACTATAGATTCTTGGGAAAACAATAAAAAGTATGTTTCTCTTATGACTCTTCATGCTGTAAAAGGTCTTGAGTTTCCTGTAGTATTTATAGCAGGCTGTGAGGAGGGAATTTTACCCTATTTTAAAGCAATGGAAGATCCTATGGAACTTCAGGAAGAAAGGAGGCTCTTTTATGTTGGAATGACAAGAGCTAAAAGACTTTTATACATAACATCTGCTATGCAAAGAAAACTTTATTCAAAAGTTCAGAAACAGGAACCATCCAGTTTTCTTAAAGACATTCCAACAGAGCATTATACATGCATTAGAAAGGACTATACAACAGTAACACCTCCGAAAATAGAAATAGAAAAACCCAAAGTTAAACCGCATTATGTTATAGGTTGTAAGGTTAAACATCCAATGTGGGGAGTTGGTGTAGTAAGAGATTGTTATGGTGAAGGAGATGACATAAAGGTTATCGTGAATTTCCCTGGTATAGGAGTTAAAAAACTTGCTACAAAAATTATTAACTTAGAGAGGGTTTAAATAATGAAAATTTCAAAGGAAGAGGTTAAGCACATAGCAATGTTAAGCAGACTGGATCTTGATGAGAAAGAGATTGCTGTTTATCAGGATCAGTTAAGTAGAATCTTAGAATATGTTGAAAAACTTAGTGAGATAGATACTTCTCATGTGGAACCTGTTTCTCATGTGATAGAGTTAAATAATGTTATGAGACAGGATATTGTTAAACCATCTTTGCCAAGGGATGAAGCATTAAAAAATGCTCCTGACCCCTCAGATAAATTTTTTAGAGTTCCAAAGATAATAGAGTAATTGAATGCTTAGAAGTTTTTTAAGAGCAAAGTTGCATCTGGCAACTGTAACAGAAACAAATCTTTTTTACGAAGGTTCAATCAGTATTGATACTGAACTGATTGAACTCGCAGGGATTTTACCATATGAAAGAGTCTGGATAAGCAATATGAATAACGGAGAAAGGTTTGATACTTATGTAATTCCTGCTCCTAAGGGGTCAAAAACAATAGGACTCAATGGTCCTGCAGCAAAGAAAGCAAAAGTTGGTGACAGGATAGTAATATTTTCCTATTGTTACTTAACAGAGGAAGAGATTCCTCTTCTTAAACCAAAAATTTTAATTCTTGATGAGAAAAATAATCCTGTCAGGATTTATACACCTTCCTGAAATTGCTCGCTTCATCATTAAGTCCATTTAGCTTGATTTAATTCTGGATTAACTCCTCAATATTAAGATTTTTTAATGCTGTTTCTCCGATGTTGTCTTTATTTAGTTCATCAAGATAAGGTAATACACCAAGACAGGGTGTATCAGTGAGTTCTTTAAGAATTTCAGGATTGGTTTTTTCAGCTAAATCATTTTTTTGAGGCTCAGAAAAATTAATAATAAAGCCTTTTACCTGAATTTTTTTGCTTTTTAATGATTCCAGTGTCATCAATGTATGATTTATAGTTCCAAGAGTTGGTCTTGTAACAACAATTACAGACAATCCCATCTCTTTAATTAAATCTCTTACAAAGTAAAATTTAGCTGTTTTTTTCTTTTCTTCTTTAAAAAGAGGAACCCTTACTCCACCTACACCTTCAACTAAAATATAATCATATTTTTTCTTCAATGCCTCAAAAGATTTAAATATTCTTTCAATATCAAAATCAATTCCTTCAATTTTTGATGCTACTAAAGGACTCAAGGGATTTTCAAACTTAATCGGAGTTATTAAATCAAGTGATTCATTCATTTCTGCCATATCTCTCAGGAACATCCCATCCGCAGGCAGTAGAATGCCGTCTTTATTGATGCAGCCGGTTTCTACAGGCTTCATAACACCTATTTTCAAACCTTTTTTTATAAAGCTCCGCAAAATAGCTGAAGTAACAATGGTTTTACCCACTTCTGTATCTGTTCCAGTAATAAAATATCCGTGTTTCATTTTACTCCCCCTTCTTTCTTTTAGAGAATAGCATTGTTATATGGTATAATGTTGTATAGATTAAAGGCAATATTTCAGGAGGAAATTGTGATAAGATTTGAGGAATTACAGATGAGGATAGCAGATTCTGCTAAAAATTATCTTGAAGTTTACGATATGGCAACTTTTATTGAGCAGTATTCGCTAAATAAAGAATGTAAAATTTCAATGACATTGCCAGATTTGAGGACACCTTATCCATTAAATGCAACTGTTTCATTTTCATATGATGCTCAGCAAACAAGTCTTTCATTGATTTTTGATGAAGAATCCGAGGAAGATTTTGATGAAGCAGTAGAAGTAGATGTTGTTATAAATTTACCTTTTCTTGAAAAATACAACAATGTAACAGAAATTTTTGAAGAGATAGTTAGAGATTATCCAGATTTAGACCCGGTTTTGATAAAAAAGGAAATTATCAAAAGAGATGTCATTAATGGAGAAGAATATGAAATAGTTTATTCTTATGTGGTCGGTGTAGAAGAATTGAGCGATTCTACTTTTTATGATGACATGTTTTTTGAGTTAAGCAGTATTTTGCGTTCAATTTATGAACGGACAAAATTTTATATAGATATGTCATGGTACAGAGAACAGGAAGATGATACCTTTTAAAGAAATAAAGACAATTCTTTTAGACATGGATGGCACTATTCTTGATAAGTTTTACGATGACTACTTCTGGGAGACTTATGTCCCAGAAAAATTGGCAGATAAGATGGGTATAAGTTTTGAGGAAGCTCAGAGGACACTTTTTTCAATGTATAAAGCTGAAGAAGGCACTCTCAACTGGACAGATATTGATTTCTGGTCAAAGAAAACAGGCCTTGATATCTTTCAACTAAAAAAAGAAGTTGCCCACCTTATCAATCCTCACCCTGACTCAGAGAATTTTTTAAAAAGTATAACTGCAAACGGTAAAAAAGTATATCTGGTAACCAATGCCCATAAAAAAGTGATGGAACTAAAGCTTGAAAAGACAGGTTTATATAAATATTTTCATGGTTTTTTTACATCTTTTGATATAGGATATCCCAAAGAGAGACTTCAGTTCTGGGAAAGATTAAAGATAAATCTTTGTCTTGACTTAGAGAAAACCCTTTTTATTGATGACACAGAGGAAATTCTTCATGTTTCAAGACAGCATGGTATAAAATATCCTGTTTTAAGAGCTGTTTCAAGCTCTAAGCTTCCACCAAAAAAGTCAGTTCAATTCTTTACAATAATGAATTTTAGAGAAATTTTAACAGATTAAAATTACTCAGAAACGCCAAGTTCCTTTTTTAGCCAGTTTTTAATCTTTTCATTTATCGGACACATTCCAAATGAAATTTTATCTTTATTTTCATTTATTGCTTCTTGAAGCATCTCTTCAGGTATTTCATCTATTCGTGCTATTGTTTCTCCAAAATTCATAGCTGTATGTCTCATTATAAATAGCAAAGGTTTTTTACTTGTTATGTCAATGTAAGGTACATATCCCTTAGCAGGTTTTTTATAGACAATTTTGTCTCCTTCTTTGGCACATCTTGGTGACATTAATTCTTTAGGGTCAATATCCCAAAGCATATTCTCCCTAAAGTATGTGTCTTCTTTTAATTCCTTAAGCGTTATAAGTTCACTGAAAATCATAAAATCACCTCCTGAATTATTTTTTTCTTCTCTCAGGAACTATTGTCTCCTTAATTTTTCCTTGATTGTATTGTGTTGAGACATAAAGTCCGCAGTAACATCTTCCGTATTCTTTTATATCCTCTGCACTGTAAATACAAGGACATATAATATCTTTATCTTTTTCTTTATTCCCTGAAGCCAATCTGCATGGACAAGACCTGTAGCCGTATCTTTCTTCGTTTCTTAACAAACCCTTTATTAATTCAAAAACAAATTCTTTATCTTTATTAAGTTCTATTCCTTTTGATTGAGCATATTTCTGAAAAATTTCATAAAGCTTTTCTTCTTGCATACTAATTTTTTATTTCAAGAATTTGTTTAAGTCCTTCTTCATCATATCCCACAATAGCTTTTTCAACTACTACAGTAGGGAATGTTTCCTTTGGATTAATTTTTTTTAATTCTTTCATCGCAAGCCATTGCTCACCGCTTTCAAGGGTATCAACTTCAATCAGTTCATGTTCAATAAGATTTGATGCAAGAAACTCTTTAACTTTCTTGCAAACAGGACATGTGCTTAATGAATATAATCTTACTCTTCTAAGCATTTCCACCTCTTTGGTTTTTAAATGTCTGGTTAAGGGTTAATTGCATATCCTCAAGCATTTCAAAATTCGCAATTTGAATTTTTTCAACAGGAAGTTGAAGCATTTCTGCTAATTCTTCAAAGGGTATTTTTGAAACATAACATAACTCTGCAATTAAAATTTTTAGTGCGTCATCTTCTATTAATGCTTTAAGTTCAGCATCTTCAACAGAAACATTATCAGTGGCTTCCTTAAAAGATTGTCCGTTTTTAATGTTCTGTAAAATTTCCTTCATTGCCTGCTCGTAGATTTTACTTTCCTCAGGCGTGTATTCTTTGTAAACAAAATCAAATTCTCCCATTTTTTATCTCCTCATTCAGTTTTATAAGAATTTTTTTCCATTAATCGAGTTGTTAAAAAAATAAGTGATTTTTTTATCACATTTTCAGTTAAATTTTTTATTTCTTCATCTCTTATATTTCTGGTCAACTCATCTATCCATTTTTTCTGGTTTTCAGATATATTAAAAGTAGTTTTATGTTCTGGATTTTTGCAAGTTTTTCTATAAATTCTTCCATAACGAAACTCAACATCATCTATGCCGTATGATTTAACTTTGTTTAGAAAATTTTCCTTTAAAAGCTTCAATTCAGCAAGCCATATATGAGAATCTACATTTACATAAAGAATTCCCTCTTTTAAATTTTTGGGCCATGTGTGTTCATTAATTGGAGAATCAAATATTCCCATCCACTTTTTTTGCAGAAATTTTAGCTTTACAGCTTCTTCTATTCCTATTTTATTAAAAAGTGATGGAAGTATCTGCTCTATTTTGTACATCTTAATTAAACTGCCTTTTTAACTAAACCAGAACGCAGACATCTTGTGCATACATAAACTTTCTTAGGTCCTTTCTCCGTTAATATCTTCATTTTCTGAAGATTCGGAAGAAAAATTCTTTTAGTTTTGTTATTTGCGTGACTAACATTGTTACCAACTTCCTTTTTCTTACCACATACAAAACAGACAGCCATTTAGTCCTCCTTTAATTTGCATATACTTATTTATTTATGATAACATTTTATTGATTTGTAGACAAGGAGGTTTATTTATTTTATGTCAGAAAAGCCTGTCAGAAGTATAGATTTAGCAAAGGAACTTGGAGTTAAGGCAAGTGATATTGTAAGAGAAGTAGAAAAAATAAGAAAAACTACATTCAAAAAAGGAACCACAAACATTAAACTCCAGCCTGAAGAAGTTCAACAAATAAGGAAAATTTTTAAACCTGAAAAGCCATTAAAGGAAAAAAAAGAGATACAAAAAAGAGAAATAGAAAAGATAGAAGAAGTAAAAGAAGAGACAAAACAGCAGGTAATTGAAACTAAAGAAGAACCTAAAATTGAAATAAAACCGACCGAAGAAAAACAAGAACCTCTAATCATTGAAGAAATAAAAGATGAAGAAGAGATTCCTCTACCGGGAAGATTTAGAAAGGAAATATCTTTTGAAAAGGTTGAAAAAATTAAAACTAAAACAATTACATATAAAGTCCCGCCTAAAAAAATTGAACCAAAGAAATGGCTTGATTTAAAAGAACATAAAAAAGCTAAGGAGAAGGTAAAAAAAGAAGAACTTCCTCCTCCGATAACAGCTCCAAGAAAGAAGTCAATAAAACTTGAAGAAGGAACAACTGTTAAAGAGTTTGCCGAGTTAATTGGACAAAAGGTTTCTGAAGTAATAAAAAAATTTATGGAACTTGGATATATGCCAACAATTAATCAGCCTATTGACCCTGATGCAGCAATTCTTATAGCTGAAAGTTACGGTATAAAAGTTGAATTTGCCAAGGTTGAAGATATTGAACTCTTAGAAGAGCCAGAAGACTCACCCGATAAATTAAAACCAAGACCTCCTATTGTAACTGTTATGGGGCATGTTGACCATGGGAAAACTTCATTGCTTGATGCTATAAGAAAAACAAAAGTAACAGAGGAAGAAGCAGGAGGAATAACCCAGCATATTGGAGCATATAAAGTTACACTTCAGGGTAAAGACATAACATTTCTTGATACGCCGGGACATGAGGCTTTCACAGCATTGAGAGCAAGAGGAGCTAAGGTAACTGATATTGTTGTTCTGGTTGTTGCTGCTGATGATGGTGTTATGCCACAAACAATTGAAGCAATTAACCATGCTAAAGCAGCAGGAGTTCCGATAGTTGTTGCGGTAAATAAAATAGATAAACCTGAAGCAAATCCTCAGAGAGTAAGGACTCAGTTAAGTGATTATGGAGTAATGCCAGAAGAGTGGGGTGGACAAAACATATTTGTGGATATTTCAGCCAAAAAGAGAATTGGCATAGAGAATCTCCTTGAAATGATACTTCTTCAGGCTGAAATTATGGAATTAAAGGCAAATCCTGATAAACCAGCTCGTGGAACAATAATTGAATCAAGGCTTGATAAAGGAAGAGGTCCAGTAGCAACTGTTATAGTTCAGTCAGGAACATTGCATGTAGGAGATGCTTTTGTTGCAGGAACAACATATGGTAAGGTAAGGGCATTAGTTGATGATACGGGTAAAAGAATTAATTCAGCACCTCCTTCAACACCAGTTGAAATCGTTGGTTTTGAGGAAGTTCCTTCTGCTGGAGATACATTTGTAGTAGTAGAAGACGAAAAGGTTGCAAGACAAATATCAAATTTGAGAGCTCAGAAAAAACGACTTGCGGAAATGCAAAAAGCTCAGAAGATTACATTGCAGGATCTTTATGAAAAAATTAAAGAGGGTGCGATAAAAGAGCTTAACTTGATTATTAAAGGCGATGTTCAGGGTTCTATTGAGGCATTAAGAAAAGCTGTTGAAGATATAACTCATCCTGGAGTGAAAGTTAAAGTTATTCATGCAGCTGTTGGAGGCATTACAGAAAGTGATATAAATCTTGCTTCTACTACAAATGCAATAATTATTGGTTTCAATGTTCGTCCTCAAGTCAAGGCACAGGAACTTGCTGAGCATTTGGGAGTTGATATAAGGCTTTACAGTATTATTTATGATGTAATAGAAGATGTGAAAAAAGCTCTTGCAGGAATGTTACAACCTGAAATTAAAGAGAAAGTGTTGGGAAGAGCAGAAGTAAGAGCAGTATTTAAGGTATCAAAGGTGGGAACAATAGCAGGATGTTATGTTTTGAATGGAATAATATCAAGGGCGAGTGATGGAATAAGGGTTATCAGAGACAATATAGTGGTTTATGAAGGCAAAATAAGCTCGCTTAAAAGATTTAAAGAGGATGTAAGGGAAGTTCAGGCAGGTTATGAATGTGGCTTGACAATAGAAAACTTTAATGATATAAAAGAAGGTGACATTCTTGAAAATTATATTCTTGAAAAGATTCCTGTAAAAGGATTGTAAAATGCATCCCTATAAGAGGTCTCAAAGATTAAGCAATCTCTTAAAAGAAGAAGTAGCGGATATTATTTTAAATAAAATAAAAGACCCTCGTCTTGGTTTCATAACAGTAACTGATATTAAGCTTACTGATGATTTAAGAATAGCTAAAGTTTTTTTTTCAGTACTGAAAGATGAAGAAAGAGAAATTTCTCTTAAAATTTTAAATGAAGCCAGAGGTTTTGTGAGAAATGAAATAGCAAAAAGATTAAGAATAAAGATAATTCCAACATTTGAGTTTGTATTTGATGAATCAATTGAAAGAGGCTTTAGAATAGATAAACTTTTGAAAGAGATAAAAAAGACTTCGGAGGAAAATTGAATCCACCGAAGAAACTTTTAGAAATTTTAGAAAAGGAAGATAATTTTTTAATCCTAACTCACTCAACACCTGATGGAGATGCTTTTGGTTCTTCAATTGCTTTAAAATTATTTTTAAAGCAATTGGGTAAAAAAGCTGAAGTATTTACCGAATTTCCCATCCCTTTTCAATATCAGTTTCTTCCACATATAGATTTGATAAAAAACCTTGAGCATTTATCATTAGAAAATTTCAATGTTCTGATTTTAGTAGATTGTAACAATCTATCAAGAGTTAGTTACGAAAAAGAAATAATTGATAAGATAAAAAAGTTTAAAAGGGAAATAGTTATTATAGACCATCATATTGAAGACTCAAGCAGTAATGAATTTGAATCTATAAAATGGATTGAACCGGAACAGGCAGCAACAGGGATGTTGATTTATTTTATAATTAAAGCATTAAGAAAGGATATTACTGAGGAGATAGCAACAAATCTTTATACTGCAATAATTGTGGATACAGGTAATTTTCAGTTTGATAACACTTCTGCCAATGTTCTGAATGTGGCTGGAGAGCTTGCAAAAGCAGGAGCAAAACCTTCATATATTTACCAGAGAAGTTTTGAGTGCTGGACTGACAACAGATTTAATTTGTTTGTAAAAATGCTAAATACAGTTGAAAAAATATCTTCATTAGCCATCGCATGCATTACAAAAGAAATGTTTGAACAGACAAATACATCTGAGCCTGACACTGAGAGATTTGTTGAATTTTTAAGAATACTTGATAGTATAAAAATATCAGCTCTTTTCAGGCAGATAGATAAGGATTACTATAAAGCAAGTCTTCGTTCTAAGGGAGATATAGATGTAAGTAAGATTGCAAAAAAATTTGGTGGTGGTGGGCATAAAAACGCTGCGGGATACAGGATAAAAGCATCTTATGAGGAAGCTAAAAAGAGACTGATTGACGAACTTAATGAAAACTGCATGCTATGATTTAATGGATTTTAATATGGCTAAAATCATAGCAGTATCAAGTCAAAAAGGTGGAGTTGGTAAAACAACAACAGCAATAAATTTATCAGCATCTCTTGCAGCAGAAGGCAAAAAAGTTCTTGTGATAGACTCAGACCCTCAGGCAAGCCTTACATTTGGATTGGGCTTCAGGAAAAATGGTGAAAAGATAAAGGGTTTATATGAACTTTATACAGACAAAGCAGGACTTGAAGATGTTTTATTAAGCCCCATGGACAATCTCTTTATTGTTCCATCAAGAATAGAACTTTTTATGGCTGAAGTAGAGATTTTTGAGACAGGCGAAAGGGAAAAAAAGCTTAAAAGTTTACTTGATAAATATAGAAAAAAATTTGACTATATAATCATTGATAGTCCTCCTTCTTTTTCTTTTCTTACATTAAATGTATTAGTGGCTGCAGATTCTGTTATAATTCCTGTTCAGTGTGAACAGTTTGCGCTTGAAGCATTGAGAATATTTATTAAACTCTTGTGGAGAATAAAGGCGAGCTTTAATGAGGCTCTTGAGCTTGAGGGTATTTTGCTTACAATGTATAGCAGACATCTTACTTTAAGTAGAGCAATTGCAGATGATATAAAGAGAGTTTTTCGTTCAAAAACTTTTGATACAGTCATTCCAAGAAACATAGCTCTTTCAGAAGCTGCAATGGTAGGAAAACCAGCTATAATTTACTCACCTGATGCAACAGGAGCTATTGCCTATAGAGAGTTAGCTTATGAGATGTTGCAGAAAAATAAATAGCCAAATTAAAATATAAATTAGCCGAAGTGGCGGAACTGGCAGACGCGCCAGATTCAGGATCTGGTGGTGGAAACGCCGTGCGGGTTCAAATCCCGCCTTCGGCATTTTAATTTTGAGGAATGTCTATGAGTATTTTTAAACCATTTTTTATTTATGCAAATACAATTTCTGATGCATGGTTTCAGCTTGTTTACAATATTTTTGATAATGCCTATGTTCAGAATATTCAGAAAGGATCTTTTGAGAAAGAACAGTTCAGACTCCAGTATCCCGGAATTGCTGTTTTCATTGAGCATCCTTATTTAGATATTGTACCTGTCATCCCACCACACCTTGGTATTCCAGCTCCAACAACTATGGATTACATTGAAGATTATTTTGTGAACTATCTGATGAATCCAGAGTTAAGTGAAAACGAAACTTACAGATATGCTTCAAGAATCCATTATCCTATGCCGGAAGGAGGAACACAGATAGACAGAGTTATAAAAATGCTTAAGGAAACGCCTTTAACCAATCAGGCTGTGATAGAGATAGGCACTCCAGAAGACCTTGATGTATGTTATGGTAAAGACGGCAGACTTGATCCTCCCTGTTTAAGAATTTTAGATTTTAAGGTCATTCCATCAGGAGAAAAGCTATTTCTTACAGTTACAGCTTATTTCAGGTCTTGGGATTTATGGGCTGGATTTCCAACAAATCTGGGTGGAATAGAGCTTCTTAAGCAATTTATATCTCAGGAGGCAGGGCTTGAAAACGGACCATTGTATGCTTACAGTGCAGGTGCTCATATTTATGGATATCAGGAAGTGATAGCAAGAATAAGAACCCTTAGATAGATTAAAAATAAATACAGGCACAAAATCCCCTCTCAGAATGTTAGAATAAAAAAATGTTCAGATGGATAATAAGATTCCTGATTTTATTATTGGTTGTTTACCTTGTTTATATTTTTGCATATCCTTTTTTTGTTGATGTTTCCTCTCTAAAAAACAAAAATCCTGAACTTACCGCAATGATGAAATATAGAATTGAACAGTGGGGAAAAGAGGGTAAAAAGATAAAAATCAGCAAAATCTGGGTACCTTTGAACAGAATATCTCCCTATCTTGTAAAAGCTGTTCTGATTTCAGAGGATGATAAGTTTTACAGGCATTCAGGATTTGATATAGAGGGAATAAAAAAAGCCATAGACAAAGATTTAAAGGAAAAAAAGTTTAAGTATGGAGGAAGCACAATAACTCAGCAGCTTGCAAAAAATTTATATCTTAATCCGACAAAAAATCCTGTTAGAAAAATTCAGGAGGCAATTATAACATGGAGGATTGAAAGGACTCTCTCTAAGAAAAGAATTCTTGAAATTTATCTCAATATTGCAGAATGGGGGGAAGGTATTTTTGGTGCTGAAGCTGCTTCAAGACATTACTTTGGCAAATCAGCAATCGGGCTGACACCTATGGAAGCTGCCAGACTTGCTTCAGTATTGCCCAATCCAATAAAATACAGCCCTGTGAAATCTTCTAAATTTGTTGAAAGAAAAGCAAATCTGATTTATTTTATAATGCAGAAAAGAGGAATTATTAAAGAAGAATATGAGGAAGTTGATGAAGATAATTTAAATCAGATAGAGCAAAATAAAGCTGAATCTTCCGCTGAAACCCAAAATAAAGCTGAATCTTCCGCTGAAACCCAAAATAAAGCTGAATCTCCGGTTGAACCCCAATCTAATGGTGAAGCCGACCAGTCTCCTTTAAAATAGGCTCAATTGTTCTGAAAACAGGTGCATTAATTATCTCATCTACCTCAAAAGGTATTTTTTTCTGCCAGTTGGGGTATTCATCTACAGTGCCAGGTAGATTTGTCTGGTCTTCTATAAGGAATAAGTCTTCAAGATATAAAAGGAGTAATTTACAGGGAGTTTTTGAAAGAAATTTTATAATCCCTAAGATAATATTTTCAATTTCCTGAGTTCCCTGTTTTATAATTCCTTCTTCTTCCAGAAGTTTAATTATCAACTCTTTGTTTCTATGTCTTTCTTTCATTGCTGAATCCGCCTGAGAGTTACTAAAGATTGAGAATTTTTTTCTGAGTTCTATATCTTTCCCATACCAGTATCCTTTAAATGTTGGCAAATCATGGGTTGTTATACTGCAGATAGCATCTGATGGATAGATTGAAGATGGTTTAAAAATATCACCATTTTTTTCAAAATAAAAAACTTTCCATGACAACATTTTTCTCTTTATTAACTCTTCCTTCATCCATAATTCTCCTGTCCCAAGGTCTTCAACAATAATTCCAGTTTTATTTATATGGCTTTCAAGGCATATTATGCCAAGCAAGTCTTTCCAGTTATGTTTCACATAAGCTCCTTTTTCAGGATTATCTCCATCAGGAATCCAGAAAGCCCTGAACAATCCTAAAGCATGGTCAATTCTTAAAAGATTGTTTCCCATATTGGATTTTAAAATTTTTATAAACGGTAGATATTTATTTTGTTTAAGCTTGAAAGGAATAACAGGTGGGAACCCCCATTTCTGCCCCTTAGGGTTAAAGTCATCTGGAGGAGCGCCATATTCTGCATTAATCGCATAAATATCCTGATTTAACCATACATCAAAACTGTCTTTAAGAGAGCCGAATCCAAGGTCTGTACTGATTCTGTATTTATTAAGTGTTTTTATTTCTTCATCAACAAGCCACTGGATATATTCAAAAAAAAGGCATTCTTTTTGATTTTTAATATAAATTTTATTTAAAGATTCTTTTTCAGCCTTTTTAAGAGATTCATCCCAGTTTTGCCAGTTTTTCCCTAATTTTTGTCTTAAAAAACAGAAAACAGCAAAGTATTTCAAGTCTTCCTGAATAGCAGGACAAAGAGAGTTTTTATATAAGATAAATCTTTTAGCTCTTTCGTTATTTTTCAGAAATTCCTGCTCATAAAAGTTTTCAAAATCATCTCTAATGGCTTTCAGTTTTGTTTCAAAAACATACTTATAATCAAAAAATTCTTTATTTCTCTCCTCAACAGAATATCTGGCGAGATAAAGAGGGGTTTTGAACTCTCTTGATAATGCAGAATAAGGACTTATCCCATATTTGTTTTCAGGGTCATTTAGATGAAGGGGACTGATACTTGTAATACCTTCAAGAGAATTAACAAAGCTGGCAATTTTCTCTGCGAGTGAGAAGTCTCCTTCTTTTCTGTTACCTCTAATGCTCCAGAGATTAAGATGAAGTCCCCATTTTTTCTCATTAAAGGAGTTGAAGCTGTAATCAGGTGTGACTATTAAAAAACTTTCTTTTTCTGAATGAGCTTTTAAAAAAACCTTAATTTTATAATATCCAGGGGCAAGCTCTGGAATAGAGATTGAGTATTTGAAATATTTGCTGTCATTTAAATCTTTTGATTCAAGAATATTTAAGTTATCAATATTTAGAGTTAAATTCCTATTGTGGTCTGCTGTGCTTAGTTCCTCAAAAGGCATGATTTCAATATAAACACTGTTTTTGTATTTTTCACTGAGATAAAGAAAAATCTCCGATGTAGTATTTACATAAACAGGTTCTAAAACCTCTCTCCACGGGTAGTTTTCAAAATACTCAATCCAATAAAGCAAATCTTTTTCCTTTATTGAAAAACCCATTGAAGAGAGAATTTTTTCTTTTGTTTCAAGGGGAATTTCAATTCTTTCTCCCTTAAAGTTGTAGTAATATGAACAGATTCCTGTTAATTCTGAAAGGTGATTAATCAGTTCTGACAAGTTCTTCAAGATAGAGTTCTCCTGAGTCATAATCATAGGCAAAGAGTTCAGCATATCTTCCCCAGTCAATAGCTGTTTCAAGCTGATTCCATGACTCTTCAGGAGTGAAGTGATTTTTAAGAATATCAATGAAAAATTCTTCTGATACTCTGTGCTTTGATATTGTTGATAAAACCTGAACAATCTGTTTTATAAGCTGAACATTTTGCAGTGCTTCTTCTTTAAATATCTCTTTTTTCTCAAGGGTGTCTGCCTCTGCCCATTTTTTACCTTTTTCAGTAAGAATAAAATCACCTTCTTTAATTTCACCAAAATCAAGTATTACTGATGCTTCAATCAGTGGGAAAATATCATCTACCTCCATGCTTAATTCAGAGCTTAATGCATATATGTCTATTTTGCCACCTTTGTCGTGGACAAGCTCAATAAGTCCTGCAATTGCACCAACTTTTGCATGTGGCAAAAACTGATATCTTCCCGCAGTAAGAAGAAAAGGCACTTCTTCAGTTGGCTTAACTAAAACAGTATAAATTTTATCAAGCATAAATTTAAAATCTCTTGAGTTTCTATCTCTTGGATATGGAAGCTCTATTGGAATTTCAGCTTTTATTTTACCTGGATTATGACTAAGTATGACAGCTTTTGATGCCATGCTTACTGCTTCTTCAATATTATGTGTTACAAGAACTATTGCTTTTGCTGGCATTTTTCCCTCTTTCCAGAGGTCTATGATATCACCTCTTAGATTATCCGCGGTAAGAACATCCAGTGCTGAAAATGGTTCATCCATTAGCAATAACTCTGGTTCAACAACTAAAGCTCTTGCTATTCCGACTCTTTGTCTCATTCCACCGCTTAGTTCTCTTGGATAGGCATCCTCAAAACCATCAAGACCCACAAGGTCAATTGCTTTAATTGCTTTTTCATGAATTTCTTTTTCATCCAGACCTTCTCCTGCAAGCACGATTTTAACATTTTCAAGAACAGTATACCACGGAAAAAGGGCAAAACTTTGAAAAACAACTGCTATTTTAGCGTTAGCTTTTTTAAGTGGAACTCCTTTATATAAAACCTCTCCTTCAGAAGGTTCAACAAGGCCAGCCATAATTCTTAAAAGAGTAGATTTGCCTGCACCTGATTGACCAAGAATTGATATAAATTCTCCTGAATATACTTTTAGATTTATATCATCAAGCACTACGACCTCATGGCCTTTACCTACTAAAAAAGATTTTTTAATTCCCTTTGTTTCAAGGATAACTTCTTTTGCCATAACTACTCCAAAGTATATTTTGTTTTAGCAAGAATAAACAATCTTTTCCAGACAAGTCTATTGATGCTAACAACTATGATTGACATCATGCATGTTGAAAGAAGTAAAAGTGCAAAGTTACCTTCAGCACTTGATGAGCTTATTAATGCACCTAATCCTTTTGTTTGCATCATCTGCCCTCCAAAAGAAACATATTCACTTACTATTGTAGCATTCCATGCCCCTCCAGAGGCAGTTATAAGTCCTGTTATAAGATAAGGGAAAATTCCTGGAAGTATCAAGGCTCTCCATTTTTTCAATCCCTTTATCTTATAAGCTCTGGAGATTTCTATTAAATCTTTTGGAATGGCTGATGCACCTGCAATTATATTAAAAAGAAGATACCACTGTGTCCCGAGAAGCATTAAAAATATTGCACCTATGTCAAGTCCTCCGCCAAGTTTGATAAGAAAAAGAAGAATTACAGGGAAAACTGCTGTTGCGGGAACACTTGCTGCAATTTGAACAATGCCTTGAAGAAATTTAGCTGCTCTGGGATTTAATCCTATATATACTCCAGCAGGTAATGTCCATGCAAGAGCTATTAAAATCGCAACAGAAGTTCTAAGGAAAGAATAAAGAGAAGCAGTTAGTATTTTAAAAATATCATTTAAAGTTATACTGGAAAGAATAGATGATGCTTTTAAAATAGCCCATACAACTGCAGACAATAATGTTAAAACTAAAGCCAATCCTATAATTTTGCTCAGTTTATTTATAAATGATTTCCCATATATCTGAAAAGATTCATAGCTTAAGTTTTCAATTTTGTTTATGAATGAAGACACAACTCTGCTGAATATTTGCAGTAAAGAAGACCCTGTAAGAATATTTAAAACAAATGATTCTCTTTCCTCTTCCGGTGGCACGGTGTCCAATCTGAATTTCTGTGACCAGGCAATTAATGGTCTCCAGATAAGAATATCAAGTAATATTATTAAAAAAATCATAGTCCCAAGCCCGTAAAGAACATATTCAATATTCCCTTTATTAGATGCAGTTTGAATATAAGAACCAAGCCCGGGAAGTCTGAAATCTTTATCTTCAAGAACAAACATCTCACAAGCCATGAGAAAAAACCATCCTCCTGCAACTGACATCATGCTATTCCATATAAGTCCAATAGCACTAAAGGGCAGGTCAAGCCTCAGAAATTTAGAAAATTTATTAAATTTAAACAACTTGGCTACTTCACGCATTTCTTTAGGGATAGTATTTATAGAATGGTAAAAACTAAATGTCATGTTCCATACCTGTCCTGTAAAAATCAATAAAACACATGCAATTTCAAGTCCTATCCTTTTGCCAGGGAAAAGAGAAATCATAGCTAAAACAACTGCAGGCAAAAAAGAAAGCACAGGGATAGACTGGAGAATATCAAGCAGAGGAATCATTATTTTTTCATGAAATTTACTTCTTGATGCTGTGTATCCATACCATATTGAGAAGACTAAAGAGAGCATATAAGCTAAGAAAATTCTTACAAGAGACTGTGCAGAATATTCTGGTATTTTAGCAGGATTGAGGTCTATTTCAAGAGTTCTTTCATAAGGTGCACCCCATTCAGATGCAATATATATTATTAAAGATAAAATGCCTATAATAAAAATAAGCACAGCAAAATCAATGCTTCTTATCCGGAATGTTTCTAATGGCATAGAAATGGGCAGTTTCATTTAGTTCTCCCTGAAAAGTCAATCTTGACATTATAAAATAAATTTATAGATTTTGGCATTTAAAAATTAATTTTACCTAAAATTGCCGATAGAAAAAGGAGATTTTTCTCTAATCCCGTCATTCTGAGGGGCTAATGCCCCGAAGCGCTGTCTTGAGAGAAGCGAAGGAACTATCTAATTGAAAAAACCTGTTTGGTGAAAAAAGGAGGAGATTCTTCGCTGACGCTCAGAATGACTTTTTTGCCACCCTTTTTTTACTTGTCCCCTTCTTTTTATCTGTCACCCTGACCCTGAGCAAAGCGAAGGAATGCCCTCTTTTTGTCACCCTGAGGCGAAGCCGAAGGGTCTCCTCCCTTTTTTGTCATTCCGAGGGGTAAAAACCCGGAGGAATCTCTTATTACAGGTGTTATAGAGAAAAGATAAAAAAGGTATGAGATTCTTCGGTTGCTTACGCTCTCTCAGAATGACAAAATAAGAAGGTTCATGCGCTGTCCTGAGTTGAAGCCCTGAGCCAAAGCCCTGAGCTATGCGAGGGGTCTCTGCGAAGGGTCTGCTAAGGGATGACAAAATCACCCGAGAAGAGATTCCTATCGGCAAATTTAAAAATTTATTCCAATTTTTATTATATATTTGGTAAACTTTATATTTTGACATTCTTTGTTTATTGTAATTAACATATTGTATTAAATAAAAAACTAATCACTATTAAGGAGGCGAAAATGATTTTGAAAAAATATCTTCTTGCGCCAGGACCTACTCCTGTCCCACCAGAGGTTCTTCTTAGTATGGCAATGCCTGTAATCCATCATCGTAGTGCTGATTTTTTGCCAATTATTGATTCTGCCAAAAAAGGTCTTCAATGGATTTATCAGACAAAAAATGATGTTTTAATACTTTGTAGCACAGGAACAGGTGCTATGGTAGCATCTGTAAACAACTTTTTTTCACCCGGAGAAAAGGTTATTGTAATAAATGGAGGAAAATTTGGTGAGCGATGGGTAAAAATTGCACAGGCTTACGGATTGAATGTTATAGAAATACCTGTTGAATGGGGATACTCAGTTGAGCTTAACAGGGTTGAGGAGGAGCTCAAAAAACATCCTGATGTAAAAGGAGTATTTATTCAGGCAAGCGAAACATCAACGGGAGTTTATCATGATATTGAATCCGTAGGCAAGATAGTAAAAAATTATGATGATACTCTATTTATAGTAGATTCAATTTCAGCGTTGGTTGCTCATGATATTAAAACAGATGACTGGGCAATAGATGTTATGGTCAGCGGTTCTCAAAAGGGTTTTATGCTCCCTCCTGGTCTTGCTTTTATAAGTGTAAGTGAAAAAGCATGGAAAAGGAATGAAAAATCAAACCTGCCGAGATTTTATTTCAATCTTAAAAAGGAAAGAGAAAATCTTGCTAAAAATCAAACAAATTTTACCTCTGCTGTATCTCTTATTATTGGTCTTAATGAGGCTTTGAAATTGATGCAGAAAGAAGGGCTTGAAAATATTTTTAGAAGGCATGCTCTTTTAGCCCATACCACAAGAGAGGCTGTAAAAGAGATAGGACTGAATCTTTTTGCTAAAGGCACTCCAAGTAATTCCGTAACTGCAATAGAAGCTCCTCAGGGAATTGATGGGCAGGTTATTTATAAAACATTAAGAGAAAAGCACGGAGTTACAGCAGCAGGCGGACAGGATAAACTTAAGGGTAAAATCTTTCGTTTCGCTCATCTTGGATATGCAGATAAGTTTGATGTTATAGTGGGCATATCTGCTTTAGAGATGACCCTTAAAGAGCTTGGTTATCCTGTTATTTTTGGGAAGGGAGTTGCAAAAGCAGAAGAAATTTTTTCAAAGGAGGAAGCAAGATGAAAGTTCTTGTAAGTGATAGCATTTCTCCAAAGGGAATTGAAATTTTAAAAAAAGCAGGGCTTGAAGTAGATGTTAAAACAGGGCTTAAGCCTGAAGAACTGAAGAAAATAATTTCTCAATATGATGCTTTAATCATAAGAAGTGCTACAAAGGTGACATCTGATATTATTGAATCTGCAGATAAACTTAAAGTTATAGGCAGGGCAGGAACAGGTGTTGATAATGTTGATAAAGTAGCTGCAACAAAAAAAGGCATTGTTGTTATGAATACACCGGGAGGAAACACTATTACCACGGCAGAGCACGCAATAGCAATGCTTTTTTCACTCGCAAGAAGAATACCTCAGGCTACCGCATCCATGAAAGCATGGAAATGGGAAAAGAAAAAATTCATGGGTGTTGAAATTTACAATAAAACTCTTGGGATCATTGGACTTGGACGAATTGGTTCTGAAGTTGCAAAGAGGATGCAGTGCATGGGAATGAATGTTTTAGCCTATGACCCTTTTTTAAGCGATGAAAAGGCAGAAGAATTAGGCATTATAAAGACTGACCGTGAAAGAATATTTGCAGAATCAGACTTTATAACGATCCATACGCCTTTGACTGCAGACACTAAATATCTTATAAGTAAAAAAACTATCGCAAAAATGAAACAAGGGGTTTATATAATCAATTGTGCTCGCGGTGGAATAGTTAATGAAAAAGACCTTTATGAAGCCATTCAGTCGGGTAAGGTTGCAGGCGCTGCACTTGATGTTTTAGAGAAAGAGCCTCCAGAAGAAGGTTATCCACTGATAGCAGATGAGAGAGTAATCTGTACTCCTCATCTTGGTGCATCAACTACTGAAGCACAGGAAAATGTTGCTATGGCAATTGCGGAGCAGATTGTAGATTTTCTTATAAATGGAACAATTCGTAATGCAGTTAACTTCCCATCAATTCCCTTTGACCAGATTCCAGTGGTAAGACCTTATCTTGTTTTGCTTGAGAGAATGGGTAGTTTTATATCTCAGATTTTTGGTAAAGGTATAAAACAGGTTGTTATTGAATACTTAGGAGAGATATCTGTTTTAAATACTCAAGCATTGACAGCAGCAGGTCTTAAAGGAATTTTAGACCCGATTTTAGGCTCACCTGTTAACTTTGTGAGTGCTCCCTTTATTGCTAAAGAAAGAGGGATAGAAGTAAAAGAGATAAAAGGTCGTGATGCAGGCGATTATCAAAGCCTTGTTAGAATAAGCATATCATCTAAAGATGTCACCAGCACCATATCAGGTACTCTTTTGAGCAAAAAAGACCCGAGAATTGTTCAGATTGATGAGTTTTCTCTTGAGATAATTCCAGAAGGGAATATGATTTTCATGAAAAACCTTGACCGTCCTGGTGTTATAGGAAATATAGGAACATTGCTTGCCCAGAACAATATAAACATTGGACACATGCACTTCGGAAGAAGAGAGGCTGGAGGGACAGCTGTGTCAGTTATAAGTATTGATGCTTCTTTGACTGATGAAATAATTGAAAAGATAAAGCAACTTCCAAATGTTATGGAAGTTAAACCAGTACATATCCCAGTCCATTAAATTAACAAGGAGAGTGAAATGTCAACAGTTGTTATAATAGGAACTCAATGGGGAGATGAAGGAAAGGGTAAAATAGTTGATTTTCTAACAGAAAAATGTGATTATGTTGTAAGATTTCAGGGTGGTTGTAATGCAGGGCATACTGTTGTAGTGGATAATGAGAAATACATACTTCATCTCATTCCTTCTGGAATTCTTCATAAAAATAAAAAATGCATAATAGGGAATGGAGTAGTCCTTGACCCAGCAGGATTGTTACAGGAAATTGAAACCCTGAGAAAAAAGGGCATAGAAATTGATAATAATCTATACATTTCAAAAAACTGCCATCTTATAATGCCTTATCACATAGCCATAGAAGAACAGGCTGAAAAAAAGAAAAAAATAGGCACAACAAAAAGAGGAATAGGTCCATGCTACACTGATAAAATTGCAAGAAATGGAGTAAGGATGGTTGACCTGCTTTATCCTGAAATATTAAGGAATAAAATTAATGCAAATCTTGAGATTATTAACTTTCTTCTTGCTAATCTTTATAATGCAAAACCTTTACAGGAACAAGCAATATTTAATCAGTACCTTGAGTATGCAGAAAAACTGAAACAATACATTGCAGATGCTGATATTATGATAAATGACGCAATAGATGCTGGAAAGAATATACTTTTTGAAGGTGCACAGGGAACTTTGCTTGATATTGACCATGGAACGTATCCTTATGTTACTTCTTCTAATACAATTGCAGGTGGAGCATGTACAGGTGCAGGTGTCAGTCCAAGAAAGATTAATAAAATTATCGGAATAGTAAAGGCTTATACAACAAGGGTTGGAGAAGGTCCCTTCCCGACAGAAATAAAAGAAGAATTAGGAGAAAAAATCAGACAGAAGGGTGGGGAATACGGAGCAACTACTGGAAGACCTCGTAGATGCGGATGGCTTGACCTTATTGTATTAAAGCATTCTGTAAGGATTAATGGATTTACAGGAATAGCAATAACAAAGCTTGACATACTTGATGGAATTGAAAAGCTTAAAGTTTGCGTTGGTTATAAGTATAAAGACTCTATCATAGAGGATTTTCCGAAGGAGCTTCAAATACTTCAAAATTGTGAGCCGGTTTATGAAGAACTTCCTGGCTGGAAGGATAGCACAGCAGGAATAAAAGATTACGAAAAGTTACCAGAGAATGCAAAAAGATATCTTCAGTTTATTGAAGACTTTTTAAAAATAAAAATTCAGATTATATCTACAGGGCAGAAAAGAGATGAGATTATCATTAGGGAGTCTCCTGTATGATTTAGTTTTTAATGAAAGATGCCCTGTCTGTAATAAAAACTCCCACTGGAAGTTTGCTCCCTTTTGTTTTTCATGCTGGCAAGAGATAGAGCCTTTCAGTTCAAATCGTATTTTTACAGGACAGTTTCACGGAGATTTCTGGAAATACATAGTATCACTGCACTCATTCGGAGCTTATGAAGGAGTTCTTAAATCTGCTATACACTGCTTCAAATACGGTGGAATAATAAGAATAGGGAGAGAGCTTGGTAAACTAATGAGTAAAATCAATCCACCTGATATAGATATTTTAATTCCAGTTCCACTGCATATAAAAAAACTTCGTCAGAGAGAATTCAATCAATCAGCAATTCTTGCAAATGAGCTTGCAAAAGCCTGGAATACTCCTTTAAGCATTGATTCTCTTATTAAGATAAAAGACACTCTGGATCAGGCTTCACTTGAGGCTAAGGATAGATTTTACAATATAAAAGACGCTTATTCAGTAATCAATGTAGTTAAGGGACTTAAAGTAGGATTGGTTGATGATGTTGTAACAACTGGCTCTACGCTCATGGAATGTGCAAAAGTATTGAAAAAATCAGGAGCAAAAGAAATTCATGCCATCACTCTTGCAAGAGTTAGTTAATAAAAAATTGCACTATATATCTTACAGCGAGATAAAGTATAATGACACTTAAAATAAGCTTTATATATTTCTGGGGTACATGTTTTTGGGCTCTTGCTCCTAAATATATCCCTATCATTCCACCTAAACCAAAAAGTAAGCCAAGCAACCAATCAGGGCTTGTCTGAAGTCCTCCTGAAGGAAGAACTGCATAATAAAAAACACCAAAAATTGATGCTGTAAATGTTCCAAGAAGACAGGCACCAGCAATGCTGTGAACAGGAAGTCTGAAAAAAGTTACCAGAAAAGGCGACATCATGGCTCCTCCACCGATACCATATGTTCCACCAATTACGCCAATTATAAATGCAAGTATGAAAACTCCGATTGTGCTGAATGAAAATATTTTACCCCAGAACTCATATTCTGTTCTAATTAATGAAAAGGAAATTGTTTTTACCTTAGCTTCCTTTGACAGTTTTTGCTCAAACTTCTTTGCCTGTGCTGTCTTTTTCTTTTTAAAAACATCAAGAAAAAGTCTTACTCCGAGGTAAAGAAGAACAAGCCCAACAAAAAATTTAAAAGACTTTGGGTCTGGAAGAATTTTAATTCTTATATAGTAACCAATAATTATTCCAGGCACAGTTCCTATAACTATAACCCATGCAAGAGGCCATGCCATTCTTCCTTCTTTAAGATATCTATATATACCCGATGGAATTGCAACAACATTGAAGATAAAGTTAGTTCCGCTGACTCCCGGAGATGTGTATCTAAGAAAACTAACCTGAAAAGGAAGAAGTAGAAAAGCTCCTGAAACTCCTCCCATTGAAGTAAAAAAAGAAACCACAAGTGCAACAAGTGGAGGAACGAGAATATTTGTTGTGACTCCAGAAACAGGAAAGGTATATGTAAGAAAATCTAACATGAAGAATTATATTTAGAACTCCCTAAATGATTCAAATTAAAAATTCTTATTGTCAGATAAAATTATTTTGAACCGAGTTCTTCAGTTAAGATATTTCTTATTTTGTCTTCTGATGGAAGTGGAAATCCCGAATATTTAAGTTTTCCATTTACAAGTATTCCAGGAGTGACCTGAGTATATTTGAAAATTTCCTTCATATCCTTGATGTGTGAAATTTCTGCCTGAATTCCAAGCTGAGATACTACTTTCTTAACTGTTTCTTCAACTTTATAGCAGTTTGCGCAACCAGCACCAAGAATTTTTATTTCCATAGAACCCTCCTATAAATATTTTTTTATTTATTATAACACTCTTTTGCTCTTTCAATAAATTTTTTTACAAGTTCGGGGTCTTTTTTGCCTTTTTTTATCTCAACACCACTGCTTACATCAACTGCATAAGGCTTTACTTTTTTTATTGCATCCTCTACATTGAATACATTTAATCCACCTGAAAGAATAATTTTGCCGATTTTTTTTGCTTCAATAGCCAATTCCCAGTTAAAGGTTTTTCCTGTGCCTCCATATTCAAATTTGCTGAATGTGTCAAGGAGAAAGGCTGAGACTTTATATTGCGGTAAAATCTCTTTTAAATCTCTGCCATCGGGTAGTTTACCAGAACTGTCAATTCTGAATGCTTTTATTAGTCTTTGAAAGTTTTGACAGAAATCAGCAGACTCCTCTCCATGCAACTGAACAGTATCTATTCCTGTAATGTCTATTATTTCTTTAATAGTTTCAACACTCTCGTTCACAAAAACACCGACAGTATTAACAAAAGGAGGAAGTGATTTAATAATCTTTTTTACTTTTTCAGGCTCTATGTATCTTGGACTTTTTTTATAAAAGATAAATCCTATTGCATCAGCGCCATACTCAGCAGAAAACAATGCATCATCAAAGTTTGTTATTCCACAGATTTTTACTCTAACCATTTTTTATATATTTAAAAGTATCATTTTTGATTTTTCATCCAGTTCACGCTTGACATTAACATCAACAACTTCCATAATTACAGCTTCAAGTATGAGAAAAACTTTTGGATTTTCTCTCATACATCCCATCTTAACAGAGTCTTCTCTGCCATAGACACCATGAAAGTGTATTTTTGGTTCATCTTTATGCCAGAAGATTGTTCCTATGCCAATTATTTCATTGTTTCCTTTAAGTTCACGCCATATGGGGACAGGAGGTAAATCATCACTTTCAGGTCCAACAACAAATTTTCCTTCCTTAAGACCACCTACAAGCCAGAAAACTGCAGAGCGTATATTTTCTTTCTTTGCAATATTAGTTAACTCTGCTAATGGATTTTCTCCATCCTCAAATTTAGCAACAAATATTCTTCCTGTTTTTCCTGCAGTGTATTTCATATCCCCTTCCTCCATTTTTTTATTTTATTGTAAACTATTTGAGGAGTTATTTCTTTCATACATTTTTTATCTTCGCAGAATTTCTTAAAACAGGGACTGCATTTAAGTTCTGATTTTATAACAAGATGTCCTTCCCCAAAAGGTCCTGTTCTTTGAGGGTCAGTTGGTCCGAAAACTGCCACAACTTTTTTGTCACATGCTACTGCAAGATGCATTGTTCCTGTATCAGGAGTTATTACAAAAAGAGCTTTGTTAAACACTGAAATCAATTCCTTAAGTGTTGTTTTGCCAGCAACGGATTTTGCTTTACCTTTTGTGTATTCTTCAATTTTTAAAGCTTCATCCATATCTGCCTTTGACCCGACAACAACAGCTTTATAAGGTAACATATTTATAAGCTCAACAAAGTAAGGTATAGGCCAGTTTTTTGTTTGCCATCTTGCAGAAGGGATTATCACGATAAAATTTTCAAATTCTTTGAGCCATTCTGGTTGTTTTGCAGGAGGAAGGGGAAATTTTATGGATTTAGTTTCGCATCCAAGAGTTTTGGCAACTTCAAGATATCGCAAAACCGCATGTTTTTCTAATGGCGCAGAGACTTTTACATTGTAAAAAAAATGACTAAATTCTCTTGCTTCCTTGAATCCTACTTTTAAAGGTGCTTTGCTTAAATATGTAATAATGCCGCTTCTGATTAATCCCTGAAGGTCAACGGTAATGTCATATTTTTCATTTTTAAGTTGATTGCTTAAATCTGAAAACTCCTTAATTGTGGAAGAAATATTTTTTATTGATTTCCATTTATCTTTATTAATCACGAAAACTTTTTCAATTAAATTATGCCCTGATAAAAGGTCTTCAAAGCCTTTAGCAACAATCCAGTGAATTTTAACTGATGGAAAATTTTCTTTCACTGCATTTAAAAAAGCTAAAGAATGGACGATATCACCAAGAGAACTGGGCTTGATAATGAGAAGTTTCTCAATTCCTTTAAGCATTATCCCTTTTTATAATTTCAACCACTTCTTTTAAATTCATTGCGTCTTTGCCAAGAAGAATTCCTTTTGAACCAATTATTTCAGCCAGTTGAATATCTATCTCCTTATCTCCGACTACATAGGATTTCCTAAAATCAATACCGTATTTGTAACGGGCTATTAAAGGCATTCCGGGGTTAGGTTTTCTGCAAAAACAGGCATCATCAGGGTGATGAGGGCAGTAAAAGAAATCATCAAAGCTGTAATTTTCAATAAAAAATTTATTAACTTCTTTTACAAAATTTTCATCTACTATGTCTCTTGCAATCCCTGACTGATTAGACACACCAATAATGAGAAAACCTGATTCTTTAAGTTCCCTGATTGTTTCAATATAAGGCGAAATTTCAAAATCTTCCCAGCGGTTTAAATAATGGGCATCTTTGCAAAGCGTTCCGTCTCTATCAAAAAAAACTGCTTTTCGGGAAGGTATGCTCTTTTTTAAAGCATCCCATACTTCTTCAACCTTGATGCTTTTCATGCATTTTATATCAGGGCAGCTATTTTTAAAACAGGGACTACACTCCACAGAGGCTTTAATAACTCTGCCTGCAAATCGTGGAGGACCTGTAAGCTCAGGAGAAGTTGAGCCAAATATTGCAACAAGAGGCACTCCCGTAGCATAACCTAAATGCATTATTCCTGAGTCATTGCAGAGCAAAAGGTCGCATTCTGAAATAAAAGAAATCAGCTCAGAAAGAGAAGTTTTTCCAGTAAAGTCATAAACATCTGGCATATCAACTTTTAAACCTTCTCCCTCACCACCTAAAACTATTACAGAACCATATTCTTCAGTAAATCTTTTGGCAATTTCAGTGAAGTTTTCAGTCCCCCATTTTTTTGTGGGTCCATATTTAGCACCTGGTGCTACAGCAAGTAAAGGCTTTTTGAGATTTTTTAACTCTTTCCTGGCAGAAAGCCTTTTTTCAAGAGAAGGATTTATCCATGGATAATCAAGGGTTAATGAAGGATTGAATCTTTTCGGGATTTCAAAAAAATAATCAATGTGATGCATTTTTCTGTCTTCTCTGTTGTATGGAACAGGATGAGTAAGAAGCAGTTTTCTAAAATCTCTGTCCCAGCCTACTCTTTCAGGTATCCTTGCAAGAAAGGCAATCAAAGCAGCATCAAAGGCATTTTGTAAAAGATAGGCTCTTTTAAATTTTCTTTTTTTTAATTCTTTGATAGTTTGGATTTTCCCTTTTAAGCCTTCTTTATATAATATTATCTCATCAATAGATTTTTCCCACTTAAAAACATCAGCAACTTTTTGTTTTGCCAAAATGGATATTTTTGAATCTGGATGAAGCTTTCTTATACCTTTCACTGCTGGCAAACTCATAACAGCATCGCCAACCCAGTTTACGCTACGGATAAGTATATTTTCCATGAGTTTATTTTAAGCCTATTTACCTGAGCTTTGCAAACAGTTATAATTTAATAAATGAAGTCAAGAACTTATTTAAGAGTTGGTGATAAAGTTATGCATCTCAGATTTTCCTCATGGGGAACTGGAGAAGTTATTGAGGAAAAAAAGTCCTCCTTGCCAGGTGGTTTATGTCTTGTAAGAATTCTTTTTGAAGATGGTGTGGAGAGGTCCTTTATAAATAATTTTGATAACGAGATGTGCTGTTACTATACAGGAATAAGAATTGTTGAAGAATTCAGTATCTGGGATAGTTAATGAACATTCTTGCCTGTGAAAACCTTTATAAGAAATTCAAATTAAAGGGACAGAAGTTTTTTATTCATGCAGTTGAAGATTTTAGTTTAAAAGTCAGTAAGTCTGACTTTTTTGCTCTTGTAGGTGAAAGCGGTTCAGGCAAGTCTACTGTAGCCCGAATATTACTTGGACTTATAAAGCCAGAACAAGGCAGAGTGATATATAAAGATAAAGATTTGTTTAATATGAGCAAAGAGAATGTGCAAGTCTTCAGGCGTTCTGTTCAGATTGTTTTTCAGGACCCTTATTCTTCATTAAATCCAAGGATGAGAATTTACAGTATTATAGAAGAGCCTCTTAAGGTTCATAAGAAAATTTTTCCTAAAGAAGCTAAATTTAAAATTCTTGAAATAATAAAAAAGATGGGATTAACTGAAGATGTTTTATATAAATATCCTCATCAGTTAAGTGGTGGACAGAGGCAGCGTATAGCTATAGCAAGGGCTCTGATTCTTGAGCCTGAAATTCTTATAGCAGACGAGCCTCTTTCTTCTCTTGACATTTCAGTTCAGGCATCTTTGCTCAATTTCCTTGATAAAATGCAAAGGGAAAAGGAATTTGGAATTTTGTTTATAACACATGACCTTAATTTAGTCAGAGCGGTAAGCAATTATGTGGCAGTTATGCATCTTGGAAGAATAGTTGAGCAAGCAGAAACTAAAACTATTTTCAGTAATCCTTTACATCCTTATACAAAAATTTTGATTCAAAGCATTCCCGGCTTTCATAGAAGGAAAAGGGAAAAGAGACTAAAAAATTCAGAAACAGAAGAAAATCTGAATCCATGGATGATTGATGGTTGTAGATTCTATACAAGATGTCCCTATAGAATGTCAATATGTAAAGATACTCCACCTCCGCTAAAAAATTTAGATGGAAGGTTGATAAGGTGTTTTTTATTCTGAGTGCAAGGGGATTTTAATTAAAATATGAAAATTCTAATTCTTCCTCTTTATGGTATCGGTGATGTGCTGATGACTACTCCTGCAGTTGAGATTCTTAAAAGGTCTTTAAAATGTGAAATTGTTTATCTGTGCATGTTTCATAGCACCTATGAAATTTTAAGAGAAAATCCATTTATTGATCAACTTCTTTACTTTCCTTTTTTGGAACAGGGTAAATGGAAAACATTTAGATTTATGATGTCTATTCGTGGGCAGTTTGATTACTCAATTAATTTCTATCCTTCAAATCGCTGGCAGTATAATTTGATTGGCTGGCTTGCAGGAGCTAAAAAACGCATTGGTCACAGATATATCAAGAGGGATATCAGGGAGTTAAATTTTTTAAAAAATCTCACAGTAAAAGAGGATATCACACTTCACAATGTTGAAGAAAATGTGAGACTTCTTAATTTTTTGGGAATAAATTCAAAAGATATACCTAAAATGAGAATTTATCTTACAGATGAGGAAATAGAGGCAGGTATTGAAACTGTAAAAAATTTGTCATCAAAAAAGATAAAAGTTGGTATTCATACAGGTACAAGTAGATTTAAGGGACATGTTAATAAGAGATGGGCTAAAGAAAAATTCCTGGAATTAATAAACAACTTGCCTGATTATGATTTTTTTCTTTTTGGAACAAAAGAAGAGGAGCAGGAAAATAACTATATATTTGAAAAAGCAATCAAGAAGAATGTTTTTTTAATTCAGAATAAATCAATACGTTTTGTAGCTTCTATTATTAAGCAGATGAATGCCTTTATATCAAATGATTCAGGGCTTATGCATCTTTCTTCTGCGTTAAGTATCCCAACAGTTGCGATATTTGGTCCTACAAATCCTGCTTGGGTTAGGCCATGGGGTGTTAAATACAAAGTGGTTCGGATTGACCTTCCATGTTCTCCATGTTTTTATTATTCTCCTGAACCCCTTAGTTGCAAAGCAGGCAAAGATTTTAAGTGTCTCAAAGATATAGATGTCTCAATGGTTAAAGAAGCCTTAAATGAAGTTATGATATAATTTACAAATCATGAAAACGCTTGTTATTTTACCAACATACAATGAAGTAGAAAACATTAATAAAATAATTCCCAAAATTCTTGCACATGAAGTAGATATTCTTTTTATAGATGATTCATCTCAAGATGGGACACCTCAGACAATAAAACAATGGATGGATAAAACAGATAGAATTAATCTTATAGAAAGACCTTCAAAACTCGGACTTGGAACAGCTTATGTAACGGGTTTTAAATGGGCATTAAAGAAAGATTATCAATATATATTTGAAATGGATGCGGATCTTTCTCATGACCCAGAAAATATACCGGATTTTATAAGAAAATCCGAGGAGGGTTATTCTCTTGTTATTGGTTCAAGATATACTCAGGGTAAGATAAGTGTTGTAGGATGGGATTTCCACAGACTTCTTTTATCAAAATTTGCCAACAAATATGCAACCACTATTCTTGGACTCAAGTTTCTAACAGATGTAACAAGTGGTTATAGATGCTATCAAAGAAAAGCTATAGAGGCTGTAGAGCTTGAAAATATTAAATCCAATGGTTATGCTTTCCAGATAGAAATGGTTTATAAGATTTATAAAAAAGGATTCAAAATAACTGAAATTCCTATAATTTTTTATGAAAGAAACAGCGGTTCATCAAAAATGAGCAAAAAGATAGCCATAGAAGCTGCTATAATGGTATGGAAGTTAAAGTTAGGGCTTTAGAATTTCAGTAAAGTTTTAGAATGTTATAATAGGTGTTTCTCTGAGCAGGTTTAAATCCAGCACTTTTGATTGCTTGAATTATTTCATCCATGCTTACTCTGTAACTAACTCCAGCAGCCTTTACAACATTTTCCTCAAGCATTGTGGAACCAAAATCATTTGCACCAAAACGAAGTCCTACCTGAGCAACTTTTATCCCCTGCGTAACCCATGAAACCTGAATATTTTTGAAATTATCAAGGTATATTCTTGATACAGCAAGCACTTTTAAATACTTTACAGCACCTGCGGGCATAAGCTCAGGATTTTGTCTTTTTAATTCGGTATTCCATGGCTGAAAACTCCAGGGAATAAAGGCAGTAAAACCACCTGTTTCATCCTGCAAAGCCCTAATAACTTCAAGATGTTGAACTATATCTTCTTCTGTATCAATACTGCCAAACATCATAGTTGCCGATGTTTTCATACCAAGCAGATGTGCCTGTTTCATAACATTTAACCATTCTTCTGAATTTATTTTATTAGGTGATTGTATTTTTCTAACCCTATCACTTAAAATTTCAGCACCACCACCAGGTATTGAATCAAGCCCTGCATCCTTCAGTTGAATCAGAATATCTTTTACATTTAAGCCTTCTTTTTTTGATAGAAATGATATTTCAGGCGGTGAAAATCCGTGTATGTGAATTTTAAAGTTATTTTTAATGAATTTAAGCATATCAATATAAAATTCAAGTCCTAATTCAGGATGAACTCCACCCTGAAGAAGTATCTGGGTCCCGCCTTTGTCAATTGTTTCCTGTATTTTTTGGGCAAGTTCTTCTTTTGAGATAATATATGCCTCAGGATGTCCTTTGGGTCTCCAGAATGCACAGAATTTACAACGATTTATGCATATATTTGTATAGTTTATGTTTCTATCAACCACAAAAGTTACAATACCTTCAGGATGAAGATTTCTTCTTATATCATCTGCAAGTGTGCCGACTTCATAAATAGATGCTTCCTTTAGCATCTGTAAGGCTTTATTTTTATCAATTCTTACCATGTTCTTAAAATGTTATAAAAACTGTCTCTTTCAGCAGGAATCTTACCTGTTTCCCTTATCATATGAACAAGTTCATCAATTGTGTTACCTTTCCTGGAACGAGCACCTGCTGAGTGAGCGATTTTTTCCTCTATAACTGTTCCTTCAAGACAATCTGCACCGAAAAGTAAAGCAATCTGGGCAAGTTTTTCACCAAGCATTATCCAGTAAGCTTTTATATGAGGCACATTGTCAAGAATTAATCTTGATATTGCAATTGTTTTTAGGTCATCTATGCCTGATGGATAAGGAACTTTTATGTCTGTGTTTTCAGGTTGATAACTGAGGGGTATAAATGCAACAAATCCACCTGTTTTATCCTGAAGATTTCTTAGTTTAAATAAATGGTCAACTCTGTGTTCATAATTTTCTAAGTGACCATAAAGCATTGTGGCGTTTGTTTTTATTCCAATTTTATGTGCAGTTTTTATAATTTCAAGCCATCTTTCACCTGAGATTTTCTCAGGACAAATCATTTTTCTTACATCAGGATTGAAAATCTCTGCTCCTCCACCTGGCATTATATCAACTCCAGACTCTTTAAGCTTTGTAAGGGTTTGTTCAATATCAAGTCCAGACCTTTTTGCAAAGTAATCAATCTCTACAGCTGTAAAGGCTTTTATCCCGATTTTTGGAAATTCTTTTTTTATTGTTGAAATCATTTCAAGATAGTATTCAAAGCTCCAATCAGGATGAAGTCCTGAAACAATATGCACCTCAGTAACATATCCACTTAATTTTTCAGTTTCTTTAAGATGATTGATTATTTCTTCAATGGTCATCTCGTATGAGCCTGCTTCACCTTTAGAGCGAGAAAAGGCACAAAATTTACAACGGTTAATGCAAATATTGGTTGGGTTTATATGTCTGTTAACTATGAAATAAGCGAAGTTGTTATTAATTTTTTTTGATAACTGGTCAGCAAGCTCTCCTATTAAATGAATATCTTCTGAATTAAAAAGAAACAAAGCTTCATTTTTATTTAATCTCTCACCATCTAAAATCTTTTTTTCAATCTTTGAAAGCATAAGATAATTATAGCATAGTTCTTGTCAAAGCGGTTTTTATACTTGAAATTGCCGATAGAAATCTCTTTTAGGGTGATTTTGTGAACCCTTCGCAGGCCCTTCGCAGAGACCCTTCGCTGACCCTTCGCAGAAGCTCAGGGCTTCGGCTCAGGGCTTTGGCTCAGGACAGCGCATGAACCTTCTTATTTTGTCATTCTGAACGGAGCGTAAGCAACCGAAGAATCTCATACCTTTTTTATCTTTTCTCTATAACACCTGTAATAAGAGATTCCTCGGGGGTTTTTACCCCCTCGGAATGACAAAAAGGGAAGGAGGCCCTTCGGCTTCGCCTCAGGGTGACAAAAAGAGGGCATTCCTTCGCTTTGCTCAGGGTCAGGGTGACAAAAAAGGGTTATTCTGAACTTCTTATTCTGTCATTCTGAGCGTCAGCGAAGAATCTCCTCTTTTTTTCACCCGAGAGATTTTTCAAATTAGATAGTTCCTTCGCTTAGGACAGCGCTTCGGGGCATTAAGCCCCTCAGAATGACGGGATGATAGAAAAACCTCCTTTTTCTATCGGCAATTTCAAGAGCCTATCTTCAGCCTTGTTTTTAGTTGTAAAATTGAATATAATTAACTTTGAAAAAGTAAAAATTCTGGAGGAAATTATGAGTGAAGTCTTTGATTTAATAATAATTGGCGGAGGTCCTGCTGGTTTAACGGCGGGAATTTATGCATCAAGGGCCAATTTAAAAACATTAATAATTGATAAATCAAAAACTGCAAGTGCACTTGCCTATGCTTCTCTTATTGAAAACTATCCTGGCTTGGAAAAACCTCTTACTGGCAAAGAACTTCTTGAAAGAATAAGAGCTCAAGCATTATCTTTTGGAGTTGAATACAGAGAAGAGCAGGTTGTTGGCATAAATTTAACCTCTGAACCAAAGGAAGTTGTTACTATGCAGTCTTCTTATTCAGGTAAATCAGTAATAATTGCCACAGGAGCAATGGGCCGAAAGCCAACAATCAAAGGAGAAGGTGAGTTGCTTGGGAGAGGAGTAAGTTACTGCGCTGTGTGTGATGCTCCCTTTTTCAGAGAGAAAAAAGTTGCTGTTTTAGGTGATAGCGAGGAGGCAGTAAAAGAAGCTCAATATTTATCTGAGTTTGCACAGATTTGTTATTTGATAACACCCTCATCAAGATTAAAAGTTGAACCTTCTAACCCTGTTTTTTCTAATAAAAAAGTAGAAATATGGACAGGTTATTCTGTAAAAGAGATTTTAGGGAAAGACTTTGTTACAGGAGTTTTAGTTAAGGATAAAGAAGGACAGGAAAAGGAAATAGAGGTTTCAGGAGTTTTTGTTTACATATCAGGTTCCCAGCCTGTAATTGATTTTCTTGGAGAAGCTTTAAAGACTGATGAAAAAGGTTTTATTGTTGTAGATAATTTTATGCAAACAAACATCCCGGGAGTTTTTGCAGCTGGAGATGTTGCAAGTCCCTATTTAAGACAGGTTGTAATTGCCTGTGCCCAGGGTGCTATTGCTGCTTTAAGTGCGGAGAAATACATAAAAGGAAGAAGCCGAATAAAATCAGACTGGCATGGATAAATCTATACTTCCATTAAGATTTAGATTCCTTTTCATCGGCAAGGGGATGAGATTTGTCATAGACTTCCATTAAATGTTTCAAGTCTACATGAGTATAAATCTGAGTTGTAGAAAGAGAAGCATGTCCTAACAACTCCTGAATCACTCTAAGGTCAGCACCTTCCATGAGAAGATGGCTCGCAAAGGTGTGTCTTAAAGTGTGAGGTCCTATTCTTTCAAGGACTCCTATTGCTTTTGCATATTTGTCTACAATTCGCCTTACCTGACGGTCAGAAAGTCTCTTCCCTCTATTATTTATAAATAAGGGAGTATCATCAGCAATCAATTTTTTCTTTAATCTCATAATCTGCCTGATAGCAAGATATTTTTTTAATGCCTCCTTTGCTTTTTGTCCTACAGGAACAATTCTTTCTTTATTACCTTTGCCTCTTACTTTTATTAATCCTTCCTTTAAATCAGTGTCATCAAGATTTAATCCGCAGAGTTCACTTACTCTTATTCCACTGCTATAAAGAAGCTCAAGAATTGCTCTGTCTCTCTGGGCAGTAAATTTATCTTCTGATGGTGATTCAACAAGCTTAAAGGTGTCATCAACTGTTAAAAATTTAGGCAGAGCTCTTTTAGTTCGTATAGATGATACAACTTTTGCAGGGTTTATCTTTATTATTCCCTCTGAATATAGATAAGAAAAAAAAGACCTGAGAGTTGAAAGTTTCCTTAATACCGTTGTTTTTGCCTTACCTTTCAGTAGTTGTTCTGAAATAAATCCTCTGACAGTAACAGGCTCTACTTCTTCAGGTTCAACTTTAACGAATTTGAAAAAATCTTCAAGGTCTTTTTTATAGGCTCTTATGGTATGTGGAGAATCTCCTCTTTGAAGTTTTATATGATGTAAAAATTTATTAATATAATGTTGGAAATTTGCCATAGTTGAAAGTATTGTAAATTCAAAATACAATTTAAATCAACACTTTACTGCTTGACATAATATCGCATATTGGTTTATAAAAATTTGTTTTACTTTTTATTACCTTAATAACGAAAATAACAAAGTAAATAATGAAGGAGTTAGGAATGCGAAAGATAAAAATTGCGATTGCAGGTCTCGGAAACTGTGCAAGTGCTCTTATTCAGGGTATAGGATATTATAAAAAGCAAAAGAGTAAGGATGCTTTATCGCTTGGGCTTATGCATTTAAATCTTGGTGGTTATAGACCAGAAAACATAGAAGTTGTAGCAGCTTTTGATATAGACCAAAGAAAAGTAAATAAACCAATTCGTGAAGCCATTTTAGCAAAACCAAACTGCACAAAAATATTCTGCTCAGATATTCCAGATTTCAAAACGAAAGTCTCTATGGGTCCTGTTCTTGATGGTGTGGCTGAACACATGAAAAACTATCCTGATGATAAAAGGTTTATTCCTGCAAAGGCAAAGCCTATTGATGTAGCCGAGGTTCTTAAAAAATCAGATGCAGAAATTTTAATAAATTATTTACCAGTTGGTTCAGAACAAGCCACTCGTTTTTATGCTCAAGCAGCGCTTGATGCAGGCGTTGCTTTAATAAATTGTATTCCTGTTTTTATAGCTTCTAATAATGAATGGATAAAAAGATTTGAAAGAAAAAATCTGCCAATTATAGGCGATGATATAAAAAGTCAGATTGGTGCAACAATTATTCACAGAGTTCTATCTAAGCTTTTTATGGATAGAGGTGTAAAGATTACAAGAACCTATCAGTTAAATGTTGGTGGTAATACTGATTTTTTGAATATGTTAAATCGTAGCAGATTAAATTCAAAAAAGATTTCAAAAACAGAAGCAGTAACTTCTCAGATTTCTCATGAAATATTTGCAGATAATGTTCATATTGGACCATCTGACTACATTCCATGGTTAAATGACAACAAGATATGTTTTTTAAGAATTGAAGGTGAAGGTTTTGGTAATGTCCCTATTAATCTTGAATTAAGACTGAGTGTGGAAGATTCTCCTAACAGTGCAGGAGTTGTTATAGATGCAATAAGATGCTGTAAATTAGCTCTTGACAGAGGAGTAGGTGGATTACTAATATCTCCTTCAGCTTACTTTATGAAACATCCAAAAGTTCAGTATTCTGATGAAGTGGCAAGAAATATGGTGGAGGAGTTTATAGAAGGCAAGAGGGAACGGTAACTTGCTCAGTGAGAAATTCAGTCATCTTTTAGATAAACCCCTTTCACCTTTAGCAAAAGCACTGCCGTTAAGTCCTAATGTTATAACTTTTATAGGTATGATTATTACTTCTTCCTCAGTATTTGTTATTCCGAAAAGTCTTTTATGGGGTGGTTTGATTATTCTTGCAGGAGGAGCTTTTGACTTGCTTGATGGCATAGTAGCAAGGGTTAATAACAAAGTTAGCAGATTCGGAGCTTTGCTTGATTCAACTTTTGACAGAGTTGCAGATGGATTTATTTTTTTTGGTATATCTTTGTATTTCTTTTATCATCTTGATGAAAACGCCTTGATTATAACACTTTTATGCATGATAGCTTCTTTTTTAATTTCGTATGTGAGGGCAAGGGCTGAGGGAGTAAAAGTTCCCTGTAATGTAGGAATCATAGAAAGGCCTGAGAGGCTTATTTTTCTTGCTTTTGGGTGCCTGACAGGAATATTATACCATGTATTAATTATCCTTACATTACTTAGCTGGATAACAGTTATTCAGAGAATTTTTTATGTGAAAAGACAGCTTAAAGATTTGCCTCGTTAATATTTAAAATGTTATTCTTTTTAAAAGGAGGCACAAATGAGTGAAACATGGATAGTTCTACTAAGCATTGGATACTTTCTCGCAACCCTTAGTCTTATAGCAGCACTTATTTTTCTTATTGTAGTTGCGGTTGAACTAAGAAGAGGTATTAATGCATTCAAAGAATTTCTTAACTCTACCAAAACAAAACTTGAACCAGCAATCAGTGAGGCAGAACAAACAATTCATGGAATCAAATCTTCTATTGATGATGTTAATGAAGTAACAGAAAAAGTAAGGCTTCTTTCAGAGACAGTGGAAAGGTTAATTCTGATAGTGTCTGAAATTGTTGATACTGTTGATAAGGTCAAAAACTCAGTGTCTTTAAGGGGTAGTGCTTTAAAAACAGCGTTGGGAGTGGCTTTTTCAGTATTTTTAGAAAATTTAAAGAAAGGAGGGAAATAAAATGGATGAGGAAAGAGGATTTAGTGCAAAATCAGTATTTTTATCATTTCTTTTAGGAGGAGTTGTAGGAGCTGGTTTGGCTTTGCTTCTGGCACCCCAATCGGGCAAAGAAACAAGAATTAAGATTAAAGAAACAGCCGAGGATGTAAAAGAAAAAGCAGAAACCTATATAAAAGAAGCTAAGGAAAAAATCGCAGCTACTTTGGATAAAGCAAAAGAAACAATTGAAGAGAAAAAAACTGCAATTACTAAGGCAGTTGAGGCAGGGAAAGAAGCCTATGAGAAAGAGGTTTCTAAGGAGCAGGAAGCCTAATGCATGAAGCCTCTATTGCTTCTGAACTGCTCAACATTGCCATAAATGAGTGCAGTAAAAACGGATACAGTAAAATTCAGACAATAAAAGTCATAATAGGCAGGGCAACAGGAGTCATGACTGATGCCCTGCTTTTTGCATTTGATGTTTTAAAGGAAAATACACCTGCAGAGTCTGCTAATTTAATTATTGAGGAAATACCTGTTAGAGGGGTTTGTAAAGATTGTGGTAAGGAATTTGAAAGCAATGAGCCTTATATAGTTGTTGTATGCCCGGTTTGTGGCAGTTTTTCTTTGGAAATAACCGCAGGTAAAGAACTTAATATAACTGAAATGGAGGTAAATTAAGTAATGAAACTGAAAGTTACAACAAAAATACTTGATGCAAATGAAAGGATTGCAGAAGAGAATAAAAAGATGTTCAAAGAGGCAGGAGTTTATGTTATAAATCTAATGAGTTCTCCCGGAGCAGGAAAAACATCTCTTCTTGAGAGAACAATCAATGCAATCAAAGACAAAGTCAAAGTTGGAGTTATTGAAGGTGACATAACAGGAACTAATGATGCTGAAAGAATTGACCGTTTGGGTGTTCCTGTTGTTCAGATTAATACAGAGGGTGCTTGTCATCTTGATGCAAATATGATAGCAGATTCAGCTAAAGAGTTACCTTTGAAGGATTTAGACCTTCTATTTATTGAAAATGTAGGAAATCTTGTATGCCCTGCAGAATTTAAGGTTGGAGAAGATATTAAGGTAATGATTCTTAGTCTCACAGAGGGAGATGATAAACCTCTTAAGTATCCATTAATGTTTCAAGAATCTTCAGTTTTAATAATCAACAAAATTGATCTTAAGGATTTGCTTGATGTTAGTGTTGATAAAATAAGAAAGGATGCTTTATCCCTTAATCCCAAAATAAAGATTTTTGAAGTATCATGCAAAACAGGACAGGGAATTGATGAGTGGACGAACTGGCTTCTGACGAATATTTCATGAATGAAGCAATAAAAGAAGCATTAAAAGCATACGAAAAAGGAGAAATCCCTGTTGGTGCTGTTGTGGTTGTTAATGGAGAAATAGTTTCAAGGGCACATAATATAAAAGAGACAACAAATGACCCTACATCTCATGCAGAGATTTTGGCAATAAGAGAAGCAGGAAGGGCTCTTGGTGCATGGAGGCTTACAGAAGCAACAATTTATGTAACCAAAGAGCCCTGCATTATGTGTTCTGGTGCAATTGTTAATGCAAGGATTAAAAGACTTGTCTATGGCTGTGATGATAAAAAAGGCGGTGGAGCATTAAGCCTTTATAAAATTGTTCAGGACTCTCGCCTTAACCATCAGGTTGAAGTTAAAAAGGGGGTTCTTGAGGAAGAATGTAGTTTGTTGTTAAAAAAATTTTTTAAGGAATTAAGAAACACTAAATAATGCTTTTTACCTCATCAATTAACTCGTTTAAATCTTTAAACTGTCTGTAAACAGAGGCAAATCTTACATAGGCAACTTTGTCAAGATTTTTAAGATACTGCATTACTTCTTCACCAATCCAGCCTGAGGGAATTTCTTTCAACCCTGCATCTGTGATTTTTTGCTCAATTTCCTGAACTATGTGTTCAAGTTGTTCAACAGAGATAGGTCTTTTTTCGCACGCTTTTTTTAGCCCGATAAAAATTTTTTCTTTACTAAAGGCTTCTCTTCTTCCGTCTTTTTTTATTACTAAGGGATAAGGGTCTTCAACCTTTTCATAAGATGTGAATCTTTTCTGACAATTATTACACTCTCTTCTTCTACGGATAGAGTCTCCTTCCTTACTTATTCGTGTTTCAATTACTTTATTATCAAAACTTCCACAAAATGGACATTTCATTTTAGTATATCGGGAATCTTTTACACAGAGATTTTACTTTTTTATGCATATCTTTAATCACTTTTTCATTTGATATATTTTTAATGACTTTTTCAATGATTTCGGCTATTTCTTCCATTTCACTTATACCCATTCCACGAGTTGTTACTGAAGGTGTACCTATTCTTATGCCTGAAGTAATAGTGGGAGGTTTTGTGTCAAAGGGAATGGTGTTTTTATTCACTGTAATTCCTGCTTTATCAAGAGCTTCTTCAGCTTCTTTACCTGTTATATTGAAATTAGTAAGGTCAACAAGCAAAAGATGATTATCAGTTCCATCAGAGACAAGCTTAAAGCCTTTTTTCTTTAAAGACTTAGCAAGGTATTTAGCATTTTCTACAACCTTTTTTTGATATTCTTTGAAATCCTTAGATAGTGCCTCTTTAAAGGCAACTGCTTTTGCAGCTATTACATGCACAAGAGGACCACCCTGAATTCCCGGAAAGACAGCTTTGTCTAAAGCTTTTGCATAATCAGACCTGCCCATTACAACTCCGCCTCTTGGACCTCGCAATGTTTTATGAGTTGTTGTTGTTACAAAATCTGAATAGGGAACAGGTGATGGATGAAGCCCGGTTGCAACAAGTCCAGCAATATGAGCTATATCTGCCATCAAATAAGCATTTATTTCTTTTGCAATTTCTGAAAAAGCTTTAAAATCAATAATTCTTGGATAGGCACTTGCACCTGTTATTATAATTTTTGGTTTGTGTTCAAGAGCAAGCTTTCTTACTTCGTCCATATCAATATATCCTGTTTCTTTATTTACACCATAAAATACAGTTTTGTAGAGTTTGCCTGTAAAATTAACAGGTGAACCATGTGATAGATGCCCGCCATGTGGAAGGCTCATACCCATAATTGTATCTCCCGGTTGTAAGAAAGCAAAGTAAACTGCCATGTTAGCCTGTGTTCCAGAATGAGGCTGAACATTTACATATTCAGCATTAAAAAGTTGCTTACACCTTTCCTGAGCAAGTCTTTCCACTTCATCAGCATATTCACAGCCACCGTAGTATCTTCTTCCGGGATAACCTTCAGCATATTTATTTGTAAAAAGTGACCCTTGAGCTTCCATAACCGCCCTGCTTGCATAGTTTTCAGAAGCTATCATCAGAATTTTATTTGTTTCTCTTTGTTTTTCCTGCTTTATAACTGAGTAAATCTCAGGGTCAACTTCTCTTAAAGATTTCATCTTCATTTATCTGTAACCTTCCTTTCTATAAGAGTTATCTTTTCAAGTCTTTTTAAATGTCTGCCACCCTCAAAAGGAGTATTAATCCAGATATTGACTATTTCTTTTGCAAGGTCTTTCCCAACGATTCTTCCTCCGATTGCGAGAACATTGGCGTCATTATGAAGTCTTGACATTTTTGCAGTAAAAAGGTCATTGCACAGAGCTGCTCTTACATTTTTGAATTTATTTGCAACAATTGACATTCCGATACCTGTACCGCATATTAAAATTCCTCTATCCACACTGCCTTCAGATACAGCCTTTGAAACTGTTTCAGCAAAATCAGGATAATCAACAGAGGAGTTTGAGGCTGTTCCCATATCAATAACTTCGTGTCCCATTTCTTGCAATAACTGGGAGATAATTTCCTTTAATTCAAATCCAGCATGGTCAGAACCAATAGCAATTTTCATTTCAAAGTATTATATATAATTGAACAGGGTTAAGTAAAATAGGAATTTAATTAATTAAGTATCTTTACTCTATCTTTGCCTTCCCTTTTTGCCAGGTAGTGTAAAATATTTTGTGTAAATTTTTATAGGGTAAAGAAGGATGTACCTCCTGTAAAATATTAATGACAAAAATTAAAAGAAGGAGGCACATCCA
>Ga0209162_1000038_pt1 | contig 118727 bp, 87 predicted proteins | sample YNPNPMetaG_FD_187121 | JGI IMG/M metagenome (GOLD analysis project Ga0209162, IMG submission 187121) | Anoxygenic and chlorotrophic microbial mat microbial communities from Yellowstone National Park, USA - YNP NP MetaG (SPAdes) (version 2) ...
ACGGTTGATCGAAGAGGGTTGTCGTCCATTCCGGGTAGTGGCGGGCGAAGACAGTGTATGCCCGTGCCAGCGCGGTCTGGAAGGCGCGGCGCGTCGGGTCGAGACCGAGGGCGGCGCGGGTGCGCTCCGCCAGGCCACTTTCCTGGAGCAGGGAACCAAAGACGGCTTCGGCGATGGCGGCGAAGAGCGGTTCCAGTGTCATAGTGTCTGTGTGAGAAGTGCTCTCTTTGCCCGCGTTGCAGGCGCAATCGCGGGAACCGTTGTCTGGGTTGATTGTACCAGGAACAGACGTTGATCAGCAAGACCGCGCTTCTTTGCAGGAACAGGCGTGTGGAGAAGCCCCGGCGTTCCGTCTCTTGTTTGGGGTGGTCAGACGCCTGCACTCCCCTTGTGGGAAAAGGGAACTGTTCACACCTGGAGTCACACCCGCGACTGGAAGCGAGGGCATCCCGCCTTCGTCGCGTCTATGAGGGCAGGATGCCCTGGCTCCCAACGATGTTCTGCATTTCTATGCGCCTTTGCCCCTCATCTCCCCTGCCCCCTTCTCCGACAAGGTTTAGGGGCGGACAGAACAGGTGTGTCATGAGATGATGGTACGCGACCTGCCGCAGGTGCTCGCGCTTGCCCACACTCCTTGTCATCCCCGACCTGACCGTTGCGGGTGTCGCTCATCCGTTCTGTCAGCCCCTAATGGTCTTTGAATACATAATCCGGTATAGCCCGCGCAGGCGGGCTTCGCCTTGCCTAGCCGAGGGCTTTAGCCCGACGGCTAGCGCGGGATAGCGGATTAATTTCTCAAAGACCATAAGGGGCGGGGACGTGGGGAAACCCGGTTTCCCCACACTCCTGGGGCTTATGTTCACGTTAGCCGTCCATGCGGCTGCGCCGCACAACGCCGTGATGAACATACGTTTGTTCCTGGGAGGGCTGCGCCCTCCCAAACCCTCCCAGGGGCCGGGGCCTGGGTGCGCGGGCCGGAGGCCCGCGTCCGCTGAGGTATGGGGAAACCGGATTTCCCCATACCCCTCTTCGAGAGCCTATGTTCACGTTAGCCGTCCATGCGGCTCCGCCGCACAACGCCGCGATGAAAATAAAGTTATTCTTGGGAGGGCGCAGCCCTCCCAAACCCTCCCGGGGGCCGGGGCCTGGGTGCGCGGGCCTCCGGCCCGCATCCGCTGAGGTATGGGGACACCCGTTTTCCCCACACCCCTCTTCGAGAGCCTATATTCACCTTAGGAACATCTGCTATCATAAGGCTGTGTGATCCGTCGCTCCGCTCACGGACCTGCCACTGCGGATGCCGATCAGAACGGAGCTTCATCTCCAGCCTTATGCCTGATTTCCCGCTCCTCGACCAGGTGATCCTCGGCAATACGCTGCTGCGCTGGTTGCTGGCGCTGCTGACGGTGATCCTCGTGCTGCTTGGCGTCGCCATCGGGCGCTGGCTCTTCAGCCGGCGCCTGCGCTTCGGCCCGCCAATCGCCAACGCCATCCTCGAGGATATCGGCCAGGCCGTGATCCGCACCACGGCGCGGCCCATCGTGTTCTTCCTCGCCCTCTACGCCGGCAGCCTGACCCTGGCCTTCGATCCGCGGGTCAAAGCCTTTCTGCGCGCCGGGGCGATCATCCTCTTCCTGATCCAACTGGGCATCTGGGGCAACGCGCTGATCGCGCGCTGGCTGGCGCGCTACGAGGCGCGCCAGCAGGACCCGGCCGCCGCCGGCACGGCCCGCCTGTTCGGTTTCGTCGCCCGCCTGGCCTTGTATGTGCTGCTCTTTTTGCTCATCCTCGATAACATCCCCGGCGTCGAGGTGACCGCCCTGCTGGCCAGCGTCGGCATCGGCGGCATCGCCGTTGCCCTGGCAGTGCAGAACATCCTCGGCGATCTCTTCGCCTCGCTCTCCATCGCGCTTGACAAGCCCTTCGTGGTGGGCGACTTCATCAGTGTGGGGAGCGAGATGGGCACGGTCGAAGAGATCGGCCTGAAAACCACCCGCGTGCGCAGCATTTCGGGCGAGCAGTTGATCTTCTCGAATACCGATTTGCTGGGGAGTCGCATTCGCAATTTCGGGCGCATGCAGGAAAGGCGGATCGTCTTTTCGATCGGGGTGTCGTATGAAACTAGCGTTGACGCTTTGCGGGCCATTCCCGGTATCATCCGCGCGATTATCGAGACCCAGGAGCAGGCGCGCTTCGACCGCGCGCATCTGGCCCGGCTCGATGCGTATGATCTGGTCTACGAAGTGGTGTACTTCGTGCTCTCGCCAGAGTTTGACGTATACATGGACGTTCAGCAGGCGATCAACCTGGCGCTGATTGAGCGTTTCCGCGCCGAGGAGATCGATATTACCTACCCGACGCAGCAGGTCTACCTGTACGATCAGACGCCGGGCCGGAACGATCGTCCCGGGCAGGGCCATGCGCGCCCGGGGATGGCGGGGAGCGAGCGCGACTCCTAGGACGCTGTTGGATTGCGAAGCTCGTTCCTGGGAGGGCGGCGCCCTGCCAGACCCTCCCGCGGGCGGGGACCTGGGTGCGCGGGCTTCTGGCCCGCATCCACAAAGGAATAAAAGGGTTCTCCTGGGAGGGCGGCGCCCTCCCAGACCCTCTCGGGGGCGTGGGGCAACCCGGTTTCCCCATCCCCCTCGCCGAGGGCTTATGTTCACGTTAGTGCAGGTGCGTAGATCATGCTGAGAGCATCTATCTCGTTGGCGCGGCGGGCAGGCTGCTGCGCCCTGATGGCCGTCTTGCTCGCGGCCTGCAGCCCGGGTCTGCCAGGCGCGCCCTCGCCGCTCCCCACCGTTGCCCCGCCCTCGCCAACGCCGATACGCCTCGACGCGACCCTGCGGCTGGAGGAGGCCGGGGTCGAGGTACATTACCCCGCCGGGTGGGCAACCCGGGTGGTGTCGTCCACGGCGACCCTGGCCCCCAGCGCGGCCACGCTGGCCGGCGTGGCGCCCGGCGACGAACTGCTGGTGACGGTTGACGCTACCTCCCTGGACGTGCTGGCGACGCGCTTCGGGCCGGCAGCGCTCGACAATCCGGAGAGTTTCTTCGAGGTGAGCAGCAGCGCGGCCCAGGAGGCCGGCTATCTCCTTAGCGCGACCAGCGCCATCAGCGTGGACGGTTACCCTGGTCTCTCCGCGGACCTGAGCGCTACCGGGGGCGCCGGGCGGCTCACGGTACTGATCGGCCCCGCCGCGGCAGTGCGCGTGCTCGGCCAGGCGGCGCCTCGGGCCTGGGACGCCGGCGGCGCCGAGCTGTACGCGGCGATCCTTGCCAGTGTGCGCTTCTTCCCCCCGGTCACCTCTACGCCCGCAACGGGACAAGGGGCCGAACAGCCGCCCATCCTCGCCACCGGGCCGGCGGGCTTCGTGTTGCGCCTCGGCGGCAGCGGCGGGCCGCCCCGGGGGCGCTTCGTCTCGGCCCGGGGCCTGGCTACCGCGCCCGATGGCACGCTCTATCTGGCCGAGGGCAGTCAGGGCGTGTGGGTCTTCGCCCCCGATGGCGCGCTCATCGGAACCTTTGGCGGCGAGGAGTTGCTCGATGCCTATGATGTGGCGCGCGCCCCCGGTGGCGATCTGTTCGTGGCCGACTACGGACGCAACGCCGTCGCCCGCTTTCGCGCCGACGGCGCCTTCGTGGGGCGCTGGGGCAGTCCGGGCAACGCTCCGGAGCAGTTTGGCTTCTCGTCGCCCCAGCGCATCGCCCTGGGGCCAGATGGCAGCGTCTACGCGCTCGATACCCGCCCTGGCCCCGAGAGCGGGCGGGTGGTGAGCAGTCTGGCGCGTTTCGACGCCGAGGGGAACCTGCGCGAGCGTATCGAGCTGCCCGCCGATCTCGCCCCCGCCGACCTGGCGCTGGACGGCGCGGGTTTTGTCTATCTGGCCGATAGCTTCAGCGGCGTGGTGGTCAAGCTCGATCCGCGCGGCGCGGAAGTGGCCCGCTTCGGCGATCCCGCTGCCCGCGAGAGTTTCGCCGGCGGTGCGATTGACCTCGACGAGCAGGGCAACATCTATGTCGCCACCTACGCGGCCGGGGTGCTCAAACTGGCCCCCTCGGGCCTGGTCATCGCGCGGGGCGGGGCAGCGGTCGCGCCGGGCAAGATCCCCGCGCCCGGCGAATTCAGCCTGCCCAACGGCATCGCCGTCGGACCGGGCGGCGTGGTCTGGGTCAGCGACAACAGCGGCGAGTACAGCGCCGTCACCGCCCTGCGCCTCACGACGGACGAGGCCGCGGTTGCCACCGCGCTGGCCCAGCCGGCCGCAGGCACCCCAGGTGCGGCGCTTCCCAGCGAAAACCTGCTGCGGCAGTGGGCCGGCGAGGCCAGCGCCAGCACCTTCTATGCCCCTGATTACGACCCCGCTGGCGTCACCGGCCCGCCGGATGTGGACGGCTGCCAGGATAGTCCCAACGCCTGGGCCTCCGCTGCGCCGAACACCCTGGAGACCCTGGAGGTGCGCTTCGCCACCCCGGTGTTCGCCGTGGGCCTCAACGTCCACCAGAGCTACAACCCCGGCTTCATCAGCAAGATCGAACTGCTCGATGAGCGTGGCGAGGCCCGAACCGTCTACACCGCCACTCCGGCGCCGACGGAGACGTGCCCCGCCGTGCTGAGCATCACCTTCGCCCAGACCCTGACGCGCATCGTGGGCGCCCGCCTGACGGTGGACCAGCGGGTCGGGGCCACCACCTGGGCCGAAATTGACGCCGTGGAGCTGGTTGGAACGCCATAGGGTGGAGCCAGGGGCCGGGGAAACCCGGTTTCTCCAGCCCCTCACCCGGTGGGAAGGTTGGGGCGGCGGGGATACGGGGAAACCCGGTTTCCCCACGCCCCTGCTCCAGCAGCCTATGTTCACGTTAGGGAACGCGCGTTACAGATTACTGTGCCTGCCGGGCCGCTTTGCGGCGCGGCGCGGCATACTCCGGTGGCCTGAGCAGCCGGATGCAGAGCAACAGACAGACCAGGGTGACCAGCGCGGAGAACGCTACGTAGACCATCCAGGGTGATGGCACAATGACCTCGCCCGTTCGCGTAGGGACGTCGAAGAAGAAGGGGTTTTCCCCATTGGCGAGCGAGGCCGCGGTGATGCCGAGGGCGATAAAGGGATGGATGGAGATCAACAGCCCGATCAGATAAATGTACCATGGCTCAAACGGGCCGCTGAAGGCATTGGTGAGCGTGGAGATGATAACATACAGAAACGGCACGCCCAGCAACAGGGCGATCACGAGACCCTGGGCCAGCACCGTGGCCGACAGGGTCGAACGCATCAGCGCCGATGCCAGCAACCCGATGGTGGCGTAGCACACCACGGTGACCAGGATGCCGATAACCCCGATGATCAACTCAGTGCCGCTGACGCCGCCGAAGAGGAAGGCCAGGCCCGTCAGCGGCAGAGCGGCAATGATCAGCAGCAGGGCGAAGGCCAGCGCTGCCACCAGTTTGCCCAGGACGATCTGCCAGGGCGAGAGCAGCGAGATGAGCAGCAGATCGTAGGTCTGGCGCTCCTTCTCGCCGGAGATCGCCCCCGCCGTGAGCGCGGGGCTGATCACACAGACCTGCACGAGCGTCGCCCCCATGACGGTCAGGAAGATGCCCTTGCCGATGCCCCGACCGGCCTCGGGGTCATTGATGCCGCGCCCGAACGCGCTGGCCGACGCGGCATAGACCAGCAGGGTGATACCTGCCGTGATGGCGAGGTAGATCACCAGCATGACCATCGCGCGCCTGCCGCGGATGCGCCCGCGCAACTCGCGCATCAGAACCGGATTAGAATGGAGGCGCATACGGGCTCCTTTCTGTAAGCAGGGGGATGGGGAAACCAGGTTTCTCCATCCCCCCACCCGGTGGGAGGGTTTGGGAGGGCAAAGCCCTCCCAGGCAACAACGTGGTGCATCCCCGGGGTTTGACGCGCAGCGGCCGGGCACGTACAATGGCGAACGCGGCGGTTCATCGGCAAAGGCCGCCCTCCCAGGTTCACGCCACCACGATCATGCCCCGCAAAGCTTCCCCCAACCAGCCTGACCGTTCACCGCTCCCGCTCAATACTATCATGCAGGGCGACTGCGTCGAGGTGCTCAAGACCTTTCCCGACCGGTCGGTGGAGCTGATCTTCGCCGATCCACCCTACAACCTGCAGCTTCGGCAGGAACTGCTGCGCCCGAACCAGACCCTGGTTGACGGAGTTGATGACGAGTGGGATCACTTTGCCAGCGTTGGCGAATATGACGCCTTTACGCGCGCCTGGCTCGGCGAATGCCGCCGCGTGCTGAAAGATCATGGGACCATCTGGGTGATCGGTTCGTACCACAATATCTTCCGCGTGGGGACCATCCTGATGGATCTGGGGTACTGGATCCTCAACGATGTTATCTGGCACAAAACCAACCCCATGCCCAATTTTCGCGGCACGCGCTTCCAGAATGCCACCGAGACCCTGATCTGGGCCAGAAAATCAGCCGATCAGCAGAAGTATACCTTCAACTATCATGCCATGAAGCATCTGAATGATGACAAGCAGATGCAGAACGTCTGGCGCATTCCCCTGTGCACCGGCCCGGAGCGCGTGAAGCTCAATGGCAAGAAGGCCCATGCCACCCAGAAACCCGAAGCGTTGCTGTACCGGGTGATCCTGGCTTCCACCAATCCCGGCGATGTGGTGCTGGACCCCTTCTTCGGCACCGGCACCACCGGCGCGGTGGCCCGCAAACTCGGGCGCAACTTCATCGGCATCGAACTCGAACCGGCCTATATTGACCTTGCCCGGCGCAGGCTGGCGAGTCTGGCCACGCCCCTCTTCAGTGAGGCCGAACTGATCACCCGGTCCCGACGCACTGCGCCGCGCGTCAGGTTCGGGCAACTGGTCGAGGCGCAGTACCTCGCGGTGGGCCAGCAGGTCTTTTCCAGGGATCGCCGGGTCGTGGCGACGGTCAAGGCCGACGCGCACCTCTTGTGGGGCGACACCTCCGGCTCGATCCACCAGATCGCCGCCCTGGCGCAGAACAAGCCGGCCTTCAATGGCTGGGAGTTCTGGTACTGCGAGGATGCGGCAGGCAACCTGGTCAGTATTGATGCCCTGCGCGAGCGCTATCGGAAGGAGCATGACCCGGAACAGGTCGGACCACCCACTATCGCGCCTGCATGAGGCTCCTTCACGGGTACGTGGTCACCGTTCTCCTGGGAGCGCGGGCCGCTTGCCCGCGGAGACGCGACGCGGGCGGGACGCCCGCGCTCCCCGGCTCAGGGACACAGGCGTCCATGCGGCTCCGCCGCACACGAACAGGATGAACATAGGTTCTTCTTGGGAGGGCGCAGCCCTCCCAAACCTTCCCGCGGGCGGAGGGATGGGGAAACCAGGTCTCCCCATACCCCTGCTCTAGCAGCCTATGTTCACGTCAGGCGCATGAATAACCCCCGTCTCTGGCCCTGGTTGATCGGCGCGGCGACGCTGGTGGCCCTGCTGGGCGCGGCGGGCCTGAGCGTGGCGCTGGCGTGGGAGTTGCGCCTCGGGCTGGAGCAGGAGGCCCCCTTCCGCGCCGCGCTGTGCATGGGTTGCACCATGGTCGGCGCCCTGGGCGGCGCGGCAGGGTTGCTGGTCGCGCTCACGCGCCGCTTTATCAACGGGCGTGGGCCGCAGCGGGTGGTCCTGGTCAGCGGTCTGGCCCTGTTGATGGGCCTGGCCCCGCTGGTAATGATGATGGTGGTCTATTTGCTGGTCTCGGGGCGAGGGCCATAGCAGAGATGGGGAAACCCGGCTGCCCCACCCCCTGCGGGCGTCGCCTTCCCCCATGGGGAAGGTCGATGGGGAAACCCGATGTCCCCACCCCCTGCGGGCGTCGCCCTCTCAAACCCTCCCGCGCAGAACCTCAGGTTAGTTCCTCGGCCATGTCAATGGCCCGCAGGAGCGCCGCGGCCTTGTTGCAACTCTCCTGGTACTCGGCCTCGGGGTCGCTGTCGGCCACGACGCCGCCGCCGGCCTGCATGTAGGCGACGCCGTTCTGGATGACCAGGGTGCGCAGGGCGATGCAGGTGTCGAGGTCGCCGTTGAAGCCGACGTGGCCCACACAGCCGGCGTAGACGCCGCGGCGCGCGCCTTCGAGTTCGGCGATAATCTCCATGGCCCGGATCTTGGGCGCGCCGCTCACCGTGCCCGCCGGGAAGCAGGCCCGCAGCGCGTCGAGGGCGGTCATGTCGCTCCGCAGGCGCCCGGTGACGTGGCTCACCAGGTGCATCACGTGGCTGTACTTCTCGACGATCATGAAGGTGGGCACGCGCACCGTGCCCGGTTCGCTCACCCGCCCGATATCGTTGCGCCCCAGGTCCACCAGCATCAGATGCTCGGCGCGCTCCTTCTCGTCGTTCAGCAACTCCTCGGCCAGGGCGGCGTCTTCGGCCATGTCGCGCCCGCGCCGGCGCGTGCCCGCAATGGGGTGGGTCTGCACCTCGCCCTCCTGCACGCGCACTAGCAACTCAGGCGAGGCGCCCACCAGGTCGCCCTCACCGGTGCGCAACAGAAACATGTACGGCGAGGGGTTAATCGTGCGCAGGGCGCGGTAGATCGTCACCGGGTCGGCGCTGGTGGGGCGGGTGAAGCGTTGCGAGGGCACCACCTGGAAGATGTCGCCAGCGAGAATGTACTCCTTGGCCCGCAGCACATTGGCGTGGTACTGCTCGCGAGTGACGTTGGAGACGGGCGCGGGCCGCGCGCGCGGCGCTTCCGTCGGCGAATGCGGCTCGTAGTTGCGCGGCTCCAGTTCGCGGGCCCCCAGGCGCGCAGCGGACGGCACGGGTTGCCGCAGGCGGGCCACCAGGGCCTCGATCCGCGCCGTGGCGCGGCGGTACTCCGCCTCCAGGTCCTCCGCGTCCAGATGCACGTGCGAGAGCACCTTGAGTTTGTGGCGCAGGTGGTCGAACATCAGCAGGGTGTCCACGAACATCCAGAAGCCCTCGGGCATCTGGTACTCGCAGGGTTCGGGCACGGGCAGCCGCTCGAAGTAGCTCACCGTCTCATAGCCCAGGTAGCCCACTGCCCCGCCGACAAAGCGCGGCAGGTCGGGCAGGCGCACGGGCCGGTAGGCGCTGAGGTAACTGCCCAGCACCACCAGGGGATCGCTGTAGTTGAGGGTCTGTTTGTAGCCCCCCTGCACGGCCTGGGCCACGCCCCGGTCGAGGCGCAGGGTCAGATAGGGGTCGCTGCCGATGAAGGAGTAGCGGGCGATGTGCTGCCCGCCCTCCACGCTCTCCAGCAGGAAGCTATGGGCGCCCTGCGCTACCTTCAGGTAGGCCGAGACGGGCGTCTCCAGGTCGGCCAGGATTTCGCGGTAGATCGGGCAGAGGTTGCCCTGACCGCGCAGGGCGCGCACCTCTTCGAGGGTCGGGGTGTACATAGGTGTGGCTTTCCAGCGTCGGCCGCCATCAACGGAAGTACGTCAGGCCCATGGCCTGCTCGACCATCTGGATGGTCTCGCGGGCCACGGCGCGGGTGCGTTCGTTGCCGGCGGCAATGATCTCGTCCACCAGGCGCGGGTTGGCCTCGTAGTGGGCGCGGCGCTCGCGGATGGGCCCCAGGAAGTTCTCCAGGGCCAGCAAGAGCTTGCGTTTCACCTCCACGTCGCCCACGCGGCCCTGGCGGTAACGCTCCTTCAGGTCGTTGACCTCTTCCACATTGGGGTTGAAGGCGTCGTGATAGGCGAACACCGGGTTGCCTTCCACCCGCCCGGGGATGTCGGCGCGGATGCGGTTGGGGTCGGTGTACATCCCGCGCACCTTCTGCTCGACGGTCTTCGTGTCGTCGGAGAGGAAGATCGCATTGCCGGCGCTCTTGCTCATCTTGCCCTGGCCATCGGTGCCGGGGAGGGTGCCGACCTCGGGCACCAGGGCCTCCGGCTCGGGGAAGACCTCGCCGTAAAGGTAGTTGAAGCGGCGGGCAATCTCGCGGGTGATCTCCACGTGGGCCTCGTTATCCTTGCCCACCGGCACCAGATGCGCCCGCGGCATCAGAATGTCGCCGGCCTGCAACACCGGGTAGCCCAGCAGGCCGAAGGGCAGTTGTTCCTCGTCAATGTTGGCGTTGCGCGCCATGTCCTTGATGCTCGGCAGGCGCGTCAGGCGCGGCACCGTCACCAGCATCTCGAAGATCAGGTTGAGCTGGTAGATCTCCTTCACCGCTGATTGCACGTAAAATGTAACCTTTTCTGGATCTATACCCACCGCAAGATGATCCAAAACCAGATCGCGGATATTCTGGGGGATCTCAGCAATATCTGCGCGGGTGGGTTTAGTGGTCAAAACGTGCAGATCGGCGATGATAAAGAAGCACTCGTAGGTGTCCTGCAAGGCCACCCGGTTCTGCAAGGAGCCGACGTAGTGGCCCAGGTGCAGCTTGCCGGTGGGCCGATCTCCGGTCAGAATGCGTCGTTTCGCGGTCATTGAAGGTCCTTCCCTCTACGCTACGGTTGCGGTTTCAGAGCCAGAGCGATGCCGTCCTGCAAGGTCGCTCGGGTTTCAATCGCCCCCAGATCGGCGCCGAGACCTACCGGGGTCCTGGCGATCTCCGCGCTGATCCCGGTCAGGATGACGCGCGCGCCGAGCAGGCGCGCGGCGCGGGCCGCCTGGATCAGCATACTGGCTACCAGGGTGTCAACGCTCGCAACGCCGGTAATGTCCATAATGACGATACTGGCATTGCGCGCGGCGACACCTTCGAGCAACGTCTCGATACATGGTATACTGCGCCCGCATTGCGCACCAGCCGTCCATGCGGCTCCGCCGCACACGAACAGAATGAACATAGGTTCTTCTTGGGAGGGCGCAGCCCTCCCAAACCCTCCCGCGGGCAGGGGCGTGGGGAAACCTGGTTTCCTCACACCCCTGTTCCAGCAGCCTATGTTCACGTTAGTGCTATTGGCCCGTGTCTGGAAAGGATGTCCTGTGCCGCGCCCGCGCCGTACCCTGCTGCCAGTTCTGCTGGCGGTGTTGCTGACCCTCGGATTCCCCCTCGTCCCCGTCCGCGCCCAGCGCGGCTCCTCCTTCGCCAGTGCCCGGCCCGTGGTGGAGCCGCTCACCCCGGTGGGGGTCACTGTGAACATACAAGACTACAGCGGTCCCGCCACGCTGCTGGTCTTCGACCCGCGAGGTCGCTTCGCCGGCAGTTTTGCTCTCACGCTGGCCGGCGGCTTCGGCGCGGTCGAGGTGATCCCGCGCGGCGCGCTCGGCGCCCACTGGGGGGCGCTGTTCTTGCCCTCCGGCGCGCAGGTGGCCGCGGGGCCGCTCTACCGCCTCGACGCGACCACGAGCGTTCGCGCCGGCGCGCCCGCCTTCGACGGTCTCTACGACCGCGTGCGCGGCTTCATGGCCGCCAAGCGTCTGAGCTATCAACTCGATGGCCGGTCGGTCACCGGCTACCGTTCGCCGGATAGCCCGCTGCTCTGGCTGCGCGACCACTACTATCAAAACCGCGCCTTCCGCTATTTTGAAACGGATCTGACCAGCCTGATCGAGGCCAATGCCCGCGCCCAGGCCCCCGACGGCAGCCTGCCCGATTTCGTCGCCCGCCCGGAGTGGAACATCCCCGCCCTGCGCACGCCCGTGGAAGCCGACGTGGAGTACCTCTACGTCCAGTTGATCTACGAGACCTGGAAGACGACCGGTGACACCGCCTGGATGCTGCGCATGCTGCCCTCGGCGCAGAAGGCCATCCACTACACGCTGACCTCGCTCCTGCGCTGGGAGCCGGCCCTGGGCCTGGTGAAGCGTCCCTTCACCATTGACACCTGGGACTTCGAGTACGGGCCGACGACCCGCGACCCGCACACCGGCCAGCCGGCGCCGCGCCACTGGATCGACGAGCAAACCCGCTGGGGCATTTTCCACGGCGACAACACCGGCCTGGCCGAGGCCCTGCGCTCGCTGGCGTCCATGGAGGAGCAGGCGGGCCAGCGCGATCTGGCGGCGCAGCGGCGCGCCCTCGCCCACGACATCATGGTGCGCCTGAACCGGTTGAGCTGGAACGGCTCGTTCTACACCCATCACGTCAAACTTGTCCCCTTCGATGTGCCCGGGGTGGACGAAGAGCGGCAGCTCAGCCTCTCCAACGCCATCGCCCTCAACCGCGGCGTGCTGACGGTGGAGCAGGGGCGCGCCATTCTGGGCGAGTACCAGCGGCGGCTGAACGACCCTGAGCGCACCGCCTTCGCCGAGTGGTACAGCATTGACCCGCCCTTTCCCCCCGGGGCCTTTGGTCTCGCCGGGCGCCTGGGGGAGCGCCCCGGCGAGTACGTCAATGGCGGCGTGATGCCCCTGGTCGGCGGCGAACTGGCGCGGGGCGCCTTTCGCTTCGGCTACGAGTCCTACGGCTTCGATATTCTCTACCGCTACCACGAGTTGATCAGCCGCACCGGTTCGACCTACCTCTGGTACTACCCCACCGGCGGGGTAGCCTCGGCGAACGAGTTTCTGCCCACCGACGGATGGGGATCGAGCGCCATGCTCGGCGCCTTGCTGGAGGGCGCCGCCGGGTTGAGCGACGACGGGATCGCCTACAATGTCGCGACCATCAGCCCGCGCTGGCTGGCCGCCCCTCGTGACGCGATCACCGGCGCCTACGCCTCGGCGCGCTACGCCGCTTCCGATGGCTATGCGGCCTACCGCTGGAGCTACGCGCCTGCGACCGGCGCCGCCGAGGGCCGCATCACCCTGGAGGCCACCGGCTCAGGCGAGACGCTGCGGGCGCGCGTGCTGCTGCCACCCCTGGCCCGCGAGGTGCGCGCCGTAACCCTCAACGGCCAGCCCGTGCCCCCCCGTCTGGAGACCATCGGCCTCAGCCGCTATGTCGTGCTGGAAGCTCCCGGGCCGATGGTCAATGTACAGGTAACCATCCGCTAACGTGAACATAGGCTGCTCACCTACGCGCATGCGGCGCTGAACCCCCCCTCCTAACCTCCCCCCACCGGGGGGAGGAGCCGGACTCCCTCCCCCCAGCGGGGGGAGGGCTGGGGAGGGGGGCCGTCACCGTGCCCGCGGAGACGCGACGAGGGCGGGCCGCCCGCGCTCCCAGGCGATGTTCATCGGGCGTTGTGCGGCGCGAGCCGCATGGACGGCTGAGGTGAACATACCTCCCCCGTGGGAGGGTTTGGGAGGGCCACGCCCTCCCACGAACGACTTTTCATCCTGTGGGGGCGTGGGGAAACCGGGTTTCCCCACACCCCCGCCCGCGACAGGGTTTGGGAGGGCTGTGCCCTCAAGCAGGGGGATGGGGAAACCTGGTTTCCCCATACGCTCACCCCGTGGGAGGGTCTGGGGGTCGTAGCCCTCCCAGGACAACCTTTTTATCCCATTGCGGATGCGGGCCGGAGGCCCACGCACCCAGGCATCGGCCCGCGGGAGGGTGTGCGCGGGCGCAGTCCTCCCGGAACGCCTCACTCCCCCACACTGGGCAGCCCGGCCAGGGCCATGGCCACCTCGGCATCGGAATACTCGAAGTCGTGGAGTTTGCCGGCCTGGTAGTCCATGTACGCCTGCATATCGAAGTGGCCGTGGCCGCAGAGGTTAAAGAGAATGGTGCGGCTGACGCCCTCTTCCTTGCAGCGCAGGGCCTCGCGGATCACCCCGGCGATGGCGTGGTTGGCCTCGGGCGCGGGCAGGATGCCCTCGGTGCGGGCGAACTGGATGCCGGCGGCGAAGGTCTCGAGTTGCTGAACGGCAATCGGCTCAATCTGCCCCAACTGCACCAGATGGCTCACCAGCGGCGCCATGCCGTGGTAGCGCAAACCGCCGGCGTGGAAGCCCGAGGGGACAAAGGCGCTGCCCAGGGTATGCATCTTCACCAGCGGGGTGAGGTGAGCCGTATCACCGAAATCGTAGGCGTATTTACCCCTGGTCATGGACGGGCAGGCCGCCGGTTCCACAGCCACCGCGCGCACGGCCCGTTCGCCCCGCAGCGCCGCGCCGATGAAGGGGAAAGCGATGCCGGCGAAATTGCTGCCGCCGCCAGTGCAGCCGACCACCACATCGGGGTAGTCGCCGGCCATTTCAAGTTGGGCCAGGGCCTCCTGGCCGATGACTGTCTGGTGGAGCAACACGTGGTTGAGCACGCTGCCCAGGGCATACTTCGTGTCCTCACGCTGGGCCGCCACCTCCACCGCCTCGCTGATGGCGATGCCGAGGCTGCCGGTGCTGTCGGGATGTTCGGCGAGAATGGCCCGCCCCGCAGCCGTCTCCTCGCTGGGGCTGGCGACCACGCTGGCGCCGTAGGCCTCCATGAGCGCGCGGCGATAGGGCTTCTGATCGTAGCTGACCCGCACCATATAGACCTTGATCTCCAGGCCGAAGAGTGCCCCGGCAAAAGCCAGCGCCGAGCCCCACTGCCCCGCGCCGGTCTCGGTGACGATGCGCCTGACGCCTTCCTGCTTGTTGTAGTAGGCCTGGGCGACGGCGGTATTGGGCTTGTGGCTGCCTGCCGGGCTGACGCCCTCGTACTTGTAGTAGATCTTCGCCGGCGTGTCGAGGAGCCGTTCCAGGCGTCGCGCCCGGAAGAGCGGCGTCGGGCGCCACTGCCGGTAGATCGCCTTCACCTCCTCGGGGATGGGGATGGCCCGTTCGGCGCTGACCTCCTGCATAATCAGGGCCATGGGGAAGAGCGGCGCCAGGTCGGCCGGGCCGATGGGCTGGCCCGTGCCGGGGTGCAGCACCGGGGGCGGCGGCGCGGGCAGATCGGCGGCGATGTTGTACCAGGTGGTGGGCATGCGCTCTTCGTTGAGTAGATACTTGACGGTGTCCATCGTTGGTGCGTTCCTCCTATCTAACGTGAACATAAGCCCTCGGCGAGGGGTGTGGGGAAACCGGGTTTCCCCACGCCCCCGCCCCGCAGGGGCATGGGGAAACCCGGTTTCCCCATTCACCCTCCCAGGACCATCGCCGTCTCAACAAAAACGCCTCTCGGACCCACTGGCGGGTCGAGAGGCGATCAGGGATCGCGGTGCCACTCTCTCTTCGCGGGCGCTCACGCGCCGCGCGCTCTGCGGGTACTGTCGCCGCGGCCCGTGGGCCTTGCGCGTTCCATACCCCTCGCCCTGATAACGGTGGCGTCTCCGGCGGCTCCTAGTAAGATGCTGGCTTCCCATGGCGCACGGCCAGCATCCGTTCGCTCCGCAGCTCCCGGGTCCATTCCACGGCGCCGTGCGCTCCGGCCTCGCACCATCCGCCGGCTCGCTGGGCCGCCGCGCGCCGTGTACTCTTCCCGATCCTGGCTATTCGTGTATGTGTTGCCGTGGAGTATAGCACGGTGGAGGCGGGGGTGTCAAACGTGTGACGCCTGGGGGGTGTGGCGTAACGTCTTGCGCGGCGCCTCGTTCCGTCGGGCTGATGGGTATTGAGAAATTAATCCGGTATACCGGGCTGGCCGTGGGGCTGATCAGGCAGCGGTGACGCGCCCCCCTCCCAACCTCCCCCCGCTGGGGGGAGGCGCGCGGTTTCCTCCCCCCAGCGGGGGAGGGTCAGGGAAGGGGCGGGCCGGGACGCGCCGCTTCCGGCGGCGCCGCACTCCCGAACCCTGGTCGCGCGGGGTGCGCGGGGGGTGCGCAGAACGTTGTTACCGCTGGTGAATTGGCTTCGTCGCCAGCCGAGGGTGGCACAGGCAACCGTATGCTGCGGTGCAGCGCGGCGAAAACGGTACCTGGCAGCGCCTTTTGGGAATTCGCCAGCGGTATCAACGTTACGTTACACCCACGCCTGGCGGGGTGATGGGATGTGGGGAAACCCGTTTGCCCACATCCCCGCCAACCTACCGGATAAACTCATTCGTAAACGCAGCGGTCACGTCTACCGGGCTGGCCAGCAGCCCCGCATCGCGCATGAACCGCTCCGTCGCTTTCCACAGGTCGGCATCGGTGTAGCCCAGCCCTTCGGCGTTGGTTTTCTCGCTGTACCAGTAGGGCAGGCTCTCCAGGAGCACCTGGCGCTGCAACTCTACGTCGCCCAGATTGGCCTCGGGAATGAAGCCCAGGCTGACCTCGAAGGCTTCATCGGGGTTGTCCAGGGTGGCGCGCAGGCCCTTCAGCGAGGCGGTGACGAAGCCCCGCACCACGTCGGGCGCTTCGGCGATGAGGCGCTCGCTGACGACGATCCCGTTCGCGGCCAGGTTGTACACATCGGCGACGCGCAGCACGTCTACCTCGACGCCCTGTTGGCGCAGGAGCACCGGCTCGTTCATCGCATAGCCGGTGGCCACCGGCACCTTGTCCTCCAGCACCGCCTGGGCCTGGGTGAAGCCGATCTCCTGCACCACGAAGGCGCTCTCGTCGAACTGGTTGGCGTAGCGCAGGGCCAGCAGGCCGTAGAAACTCTCGCCGAAGTTGCCGGGAATGCCGACGGTCTTGCCCTTGAGGTCGTCGGCGCTCTTCAGGCCAGTGCTCGACTTGGCGAAGAAGACGATCGGGAACTGCTGGTAGAGGGTCATGACCGTTTTGACCGGCAGGCCCTGCTGGCGGGCCAGGAGGGTGGAGGTGCCGGAGGCGGTGGCGAAATCAACGCCGCTCTCGGGCCAGCTCGCCACCCGTTGCACCACGTCGCTCTCAAAGTTGTAGTCAAAGATGACCTCGAGACCCGCCTCGGCGTAGTAGCCCCTGGCCGCGGCCATATAGTAGGGCGCGAACTGCACATTGGGAATGTACGACATCGCCAGGGTCACCTTGCGCAGCGCCGGGGCCGATGTGGCCGCGGGCGTCGCCGGTTCGGCCGGCGTGGCCGCGGGCGCCGCCGGTTGGCCGCAGGCGGCGAGAAGCGCGGCCAGGGTGAGGATCAGGAAAAGACGGATGCGCATGGCATTGCCTCCAACTTCAACACGAGCCGTCTATGCGGCTCCGCCGCACACGAACAGGATGAAAACAGGTTCTTCTTGGGAGGGCGCAGCTCTCCCAGACCCTCCCGCGGGCGGGGGTATGGGGGAAACCCGGTTTCCCCATCCCCCTGCTTGAGGGCACAGCCCTCCCAAACCCTCCTGCGGGCGGGGGTAGGGGGAAACCCGGTTTCCCCCTACCCCTGCGCAAGGGCTTCGCCCTCCCGCGGGCGGGGGCGTGGGGGAACCGGGTTCCCCCCATTTTCCCCATCCCCCTGCTTGAGGGCGCAGCCCTCCCGAACCCTCCTGCGGGCGGGGGGTGGGGGAACCAGGTTCCCCCATGTTCACGTTAGCCCTCGGCGAGGGGAATGCGCAGCCCGCCGACGCGGGCTATAGCGGATTATGTATTCAAAGACCATTTGATCCGTGATACGCGACGCTAACGATCACCCCATCTCCCAGCGCACCAGGGCGCGTTCGAGGAGCGACGCGGCGAGGTAGAGGCACAGGGTAATGGCGGCGAGGGTGATCAGGGCCACGAAGATTAGCGGGGTATCGAAGAGGCCACGGGCGACGTTGATCAGCGCGCCCAGGCCCTCGCGCCCGGCCACGAACTCGCCGACCACCGCCCCGGTGGTGGCCAGGGCTAACCCGGTGCGGACGCCGCCGAAGAGCACCGGCAGGCTGAGAGGCGCCTCGACGTGGCGCAGCATCTGCCAGCGGTTCGCTCCGCTGATCAGGGCCATTTCGCGCAACTCGCGGGGAATGGAGCGCAGCGCCACCACGGTGCTGATCAGCACCGGCAGGAAGGTGATCAGCGCGGCGATGAGCAATTTGCCGGTCAGGCCCGGGCCGAACCAGAGGATGATCAGGGGCGCCACGGCCACCACCGGAATGGCCTGACTGGCCGCCAGCACCGGGGCCGTGGCCCGCTCCAGCCAGGGCAGGTGCGCCAGGACGTACCCCAGGCTCAGCCCGACGACCAGGGCCAGGCCGAAGCCGCCCAGGGCCACCAGCAGTGTGGCCGCGGTGTGCTTCCAGAGCAGGCCGCTCTGCGCCGCCGCCGCGAAACGTTCGGCGACCAGGGCCGGGCCGGGCAGGATGAAGGGCCGGTAGCCCCCCAGGCTGACCAGCGCCTGCCACAGCAGGAGCAGGCCCATGAGCGCCGCGGGCAGCCCGGCCCACTGCAAGGCGCCCCGGCCCACCCACGGCGCGCGCGCCGCCCGCGGCGCCCCGATCTCCTGCTGCATCGGTAACGTTTGCTGCATGCTCACCCTCCTAATAGAAAGCCCCGCTGTGCATGAGCACACCGGGGCAGAATGAACCAGACAGCGCACAACGGTATGGAACACCGTATGCACCGCATCACAGCATGCGCGAACGAGCGCCGGCTCTATCGCGCGTCACTGCGTCGTCTGGATCTTCTTTACATCCGGACTGTAACCGTCGGCCCCGGAGTTGCACCGGATCCTGCGTGCCTCGCAACACGCTCGTGGGCTGTACCACCGATCGGGAATTTCACCCTGCCCCGAAGATCGTTTGTTAACGGTACATTACCGCGGTCACGGCGAACTGTCAAGTGCGTCAGGTGGTGGTGTGACAACGAAGGCATGGTTCAAACTCACGTGACAATCCAGTCTTCAGCTCCATAGCTCTCCAGTTCTACAGACCGGTTCTGTGAAGGTGTGGAGCTGTGGAGGTGTGGAGCAACAGTCAAACTGGCATGGCCGCTTCTGGGCTACGCCTGAGGCATGGTTTCGCTGCGCGGTCTTGTCCGTAGCCGTTCGAGGCAGGCCTGGCCTCCCTGCGCCTCTCCACCGCCTACGTCCCGTCATACTTACGACCGAGTTCCCTGCCACCGAGGACGGGCCAAACCGGTCCCCGCAACCCTACCAGAGACCCATGCCGTTACCGGCGGCAGGTGGTACCCTGGTGGCAGAAGTGTACACCGGTCGCACCACAGGAGAAGACAATGTTCGGACGCTGGCTCAACCGAAACGGCGCGAACAGGTCGCGAAGCGCTACTGGCGGTAACCATCTGATCGATCTGCGGAACGTCGTCAAGACCTACCAGAGCGCCGCCGGGAGCTTCACCGCCCTCAAGCATGTCAGCCTCACGGTGGACGCCGGCGAGTTTGTGGCGATCATCGGCAAGTCTGGCTCCGGCAAGTCCACCCTGATCAACATGATCACCGGCATTGACCGGCCCACCTCGGGCGAGGTGTTCGTGGGCGACACGCCGGTGCACACGCTCAGCGAGGGGCGCATGTCGGTGTGGCGCGGCAAGAACCTGGGGATCATCTTCCAGTTCTTCCAGTTGTTACCCTCGCTCAGCGTGATCGAGAACGTCATGTTGCCGATGGACTTCTGCAACATGTACCGGCCCTCCGAGCGCCACCCCCGGGCCGTGCACCTGCTCGAGCAGGTCGAGATGGCCGATCAGGCCCACAAGTTGCCGTCCGCCATCTCCGGCGGCCAGCAGCAACGGGTCGCCATTGCCCGCGCCCTGGCCAATGACCCGCCCATCCTCATCGCCGACGAGCCGACCGGCAATCTCGACAGCAAGACCTCGGCGGCGGTGTTTCAGCTCTTCGAGCGCCTGGTGGGCGAGGGCAAGACGATTGTGATGGTCACCCACGATAACGACCTGGCCCGGCGCGCCAGCCGCTCGGTGATCGTCTCCGACGGCGAGATTGTCAACCAGTACCTCGCCAGGGCGCTGCCGCGCCTCAGCCTCGACCAGTTGATCACCGTCACGCGCCAGATTGACCGGCTGACCTTCGAGCCGGGCCAGCCGATCGTGCGCCAGGGCGCCGAGGCCGAGTACTTCTACATTATCACCAGGGGCCGGGTGGAGGTGATTATTGACCAGCCCGGCGGCGGCGAGTTGATCGCCGAGGTGCTCGGCGAGGGCCAGTACTTCGGCGAGCAGGCGCTGCTGGACGGCGGCGTGCGCAACGCCACCGTGCGGGCGGCCCACGACAACGGCCCGGTCGAGGTGGTGGCCCTCGACCGCAGCGAGTTCCACGCCCTGCTGGAGGAGTCGGCGGGCACGCGCGCCGATGTCGAGCGGGTGGCCGCCGAACGCCGCGCCGCCAACAGCGGCGCCCACGCCCTATCGTGAACATGGGGGAACCAGGTTCCCCCATACCCCCGCCCGCAGGAGGGCCTGGCCCGTGCGCAGGGGGCTGCGGAAACCCGGTTTCCCCAGCTCTCCACCCGGTGGGAGGGTTTGGGAGGGCAAAGCCCTCCCAGGAGCAACCTATTTTCATCCCGTCGTTGTGCGGCGCAGCCGCATGGATGGCTACAGTGAGAAGGGAACCACCGATGCTCGCACCACGCTGGCGCAAAGTGCTTGGCGATCTCTGGAGCAATAAGACCCGCACGCTGCTGGTCGTGCTCGCCATCGCCATCGGCGTCTTCGCCATCGGCATGGTCTCCGGCGGGCGCGCCATTCTGATGCGCGACCTGAACGGCGACTGGAATGCGACCAATCCGGCCAGCGCCTCGATCGCCGCTAATGACATTGACGACGCGCTGGTGCAGACCATCCGGCGCATGCCCGGCGTCGCCGACGCCCAGGCCACGCGCGGCGTGACCGTGCGCGCCCTGACGCCCACCGGCGAGTGGAAGGACCTGCAGCTCCAGGTGGTCGGCAGGGTCGAGGACCTGCGGATGTACGTCCCCACGCCCCTCAGCGGCCAGTGGCCGCCCGCCCGCCGCGCGATCGTGCTCGAACGCTCGGCCCTGCCCTTCCTGGGCGCCGCCGAGGGCCAGATCCTGCGCATTGAACGGCGCGATGGCAAGCAGTTCGACCTGCCGGTGAGCGGCGTGGTCTACAACCTCGGCAGCGGTTTCCCCACCGCCCTGGCCAATATCGGCTACGGCTACATCAGCGACCAGTCGGCTGAACTGCTCGGCGCGCCGCGCGGCTACAACTCGGTGGATATTCTCGTTGCCGAAAACGCCTACGACCAGGCCCACGTGCGCGCCATCGCCGAGGAGGTAGAGGCGAAGATCGAGAAGAGCGGGCGGGTCTCGGGGGGCATCTTCATCAGCAAGCCGGGCGTCTACCCCGCCGATGATTTTGTGCAGGCCTTTACGCTGCTTTTGAGCATCATCGGTCTCTTCGCCCTGGTGTTGAGCGGCTTCCTGGTGATCAACACCATCAGCGCCCTGCTCACCCAGCAGATCCGCCAGATCGGGGTGATGAAGGCCATCGGGGCGCGCAACCGCGACATCGTGCAACTCTACCTGGTGACGGTGCTGGCCTTTGGCGCCCTTGCGCTGCTCATCGCTGTTCCCCTCGGCATTCTGGGGGCCTGGGGCCTGGCCGCTTTCTTCGTGGGGCTGTTTAACTTCAACATCTCCACCGTGGCCCCCACGCCCGCGGTCCTCGTCCAGCAGATCGCGGCTGGCCTGCTGATCCCCGTGCTGGCGGCGCTGGTGCCGGTTATCAGCGGCACGCGCGTGACCGTGCGCGAGGCCATCGGCAGCTATGGGCTGGGCAAGGGCCGCTTCGGGCGCAGCCCGCTCGACCGGTTGCTGGAGCGCATCCGCTTCCTCTCGCGCCCCATGCTGCTCTCGCTGCGCAATACCTTCCGCCGCAAGGGGCGCCTGGCGCTCACCCTCTCGACCCTGACTCTGGCGGGCCTGATTTTCATGGCCGTGATCAGCCAGCGGGTCAGCCTCTACACAACCATTGACCGGGTCTACCAGCAGCTCAACATTGATGTCTTCATCTCGATGAACCGGCCCTATCGCACCACGGTGCTCGACCAGCTCGCCACGCTGCCCGGCGTGGCGGACGTGGAGTACTGGAACGGCTACAACGCGCGGATCATCGAAAGCGGCGACCGGGAGAGCAGCGAAACCTACAGCATCATCGCCGCGCCCGCCGACGGCGACGCGCTGCGGGTGCAGATCGATGAGGGCCGCTGGCTCCTGCCCGACGACTATGGGGCGGTGGTGCTCACCAGCGGCTACCTGACCGATTACCCCGATACCCGCGTGGGCGACGTGGTGCGGATCAAGGTGGCCGGCAAAGAACTGAACCTGACCGTGACGGGCCTCTCGCGCACGCCCTTCCCGCTCGCGGCCATGTACGTCAATCTGCCGACCTTCAGCCGGCAGATGGGCGACACGGGCATGGCCACCGAGGTGCGCCTGATCACCGACCAGCGCGACGCGGCGACCCAGGAGCGGGTTGCCGCCGCCGCGGGGGAGTTGCTCAAGCGCCAGGGGCTCGAGGTGGGCTTTACCCGCACCACGGCCCAGTTTCGCGCCCAGAACAGCATCGGCATCGATATGATCATCTTGTTCCTGCTGCTGATGGCGGGGCTGCTGGCCGTGGTTGGCGGTCTGGGCCTGATGGGCACCATGAGCATCAACGTGCTGGAGCGCACCCGCGAGATCGGCGTGATGCGCGCCATCGGCGCCGGCGACCGGGCCATCCAGCGTATCGTGATCACCGAGGGCGTGCTCATCGGCCTGATAAGCTGGATCGTCGGCGCCATCCTGGCCGCCCCGGTCAGCTACGCGATGAACCAGGGACTGGAGACGATCTTCCAGGCCGAAAACTCGTTCACCTTCGTGTTCTCGTTCATGGGCGTGGCCCAGTGGTTGGGAATCGTGGTCGCGCTGGCTACCATTGCCAGCTTCCTGCCCGCCTGGAACGCCTCGCGGGTCACCGTTCGCGATGTGCTGGCCTATGAATGAGGGGGGTGGGGAAACCGGGTTTCCCCACTTCCCCACCCGGTGGGAGGGTGGGGGCGGGCGCAGCCCGCGAGCAGGGGGGTGGGGAAACCGGGTTTCCCCATTTCCCCACCCGGTGGGAGGGTGGGGGCGGGCGCAGCCCTTCCAGGGACAACACGGGCGCCCGTGACTGGTGCGCGGCGCATCCAGACGCACCGCTTCACATCGGCAATCTACTCATCTGTCATCCTTAAGCGGCTACCTCCCGGTAGCCAGAGAAAAGGAGTCTACCGCGATGCGGAAGATCCTCATCGGCACGCTTGCCGGCCTGGTCCTGGCCGGCCTGGTGGCCTGCGCCGCCCCCGGTTCGCAGGAGCCTCAGGCGACCCCGCTGCCGGCGGTGCAGGCGCCGAGCACGGTCATCGCTGAGGGCAAGGTCGTTCCGGCCAGCAGCGTCAATCTGAACTTCGAGACCAGCGGCATCGTCGCCGAGATCCTGATCAAGGAGGGCGACACGGTGCAGGCCGGCGCCCCGCTGGCCCGCCTCGATACGCGCGACCTGAGCCTGCGGGTCGAACAGGCCCAGGTCAACCTGGAGCAGGCGCAGGCCGACTACGACCGGCTGCTGGAGGGGGCCACCCCCGAGCAGATCGCCGCCGTCGAGGCCGAGATTGCCCGCGCGCGCGGCCAGTTGCAGGCCACGGCGGGCAGCGTCACCCCGGCGGACATCGCCGCGGCCCGCGCCGAACTGGAGAGCGCCCGCGCCCGCCTGGCCGAGTTGCTGGCCGGCCCGAAAGCCCCCGAGATCGCCTCGGCCCAGGCCGCGGTGGACCAGGCGCGCATCGGGTTGCAGCAGCAGCGCAACGCCCTCTCGCAGGCGCGGGTCAACGCCGAGTTGAACCTCGAACGGGCCGCCAATGCCCTGCGCAATGCCCAGGACGAGTACAGCCGGGTCTACTGGCAGAACCGCGAGCGCGAGCGGCTGCCCGGCGAACTGCCCCAGGAGTTTCGCGACCGCGAGGCCGCCGCGCAACGGGCGGTGGAGGACGGTGAGACCGCCCTGGCCCAGGCCCACCTGACCCTGGAGCAGGCCCGGCAGGCGGAGATTACCGGCATCCAGGCCGCCGAGACCAGCGTGCGCGACGCCGAGGCGCGCTACGAGCGCCTGGTCAGCCCGGCGGAGGCCGACGCGATCGCGGCGGCGCGCGCGCAGATCGCCGCCGCCGAGGCGCGGCTGGCGCGGCTCACCGGCGGGGAGCGGGCGGGCAACGTGACGGCCGCCGAGGCCGGCGTGCGCAATGCCGAGGCGCGCCTGGCCGAGCTTCAGGCCGCTCCCAGCGACGCCACCCTCAGCGGCGCGGCGGCGCGCGTGCGCGGCGCCGAAGTGGCCCTCAAACAGGCCCAACTGGCCCTCGAACGGGCCACCCTGAACGCCCCCATGGCCGGCACGGTGGCCGAGTTGAACCTCAAGATCGGCGAGGTCGCCAGCCCCACCACCCCCGCGGTCGTGCTGGCCGATATGAGCGCCTGGCAGATCGAGACCGAGGATCTCACCGAGCTAAGCGTGGTGCAGATCCGCGAGGGCGACCCGGCGCGGATCACCTTCGACGCCCTGCCCGACTTCGAACTGCCCGGCGTGGTGGAGCGCATCAAGCCCCTGGGCAAGAACCGCCAGGGCGACATCGTCTACACCATCGTGGTGAAGCCCACCACCTGGGACGAGCGCCTGCGCTGGAACATGACCGCGTCGGTGCAGATTGGGGGGTAAAGGAGGGTTTCCGGGAGGGCCTTGCCCTCCCGGACCCGCCCCCCGGCGGCAACCCTACTCTACCACGAGACGGTACAGCCCCCCGCCGTGATCGGTCAGGTAGAGTTCGCCGGCCTCGTCCTCGCCAAAGGAACTGGTGCGAATGTTCAGGACGCCCAGCAGCGCGCCGGTCCACCCGGCGCCGTTGGCGCGCAGCCCCCAGAGGTTGCCACTGCAATAGTCGGCGTACAGGTACATCCCCACGAGCCGTGGGAAAGCCGCGCCGCGATAGACGTAGCCGCCGGTGATCGAACAGCCCCCGCCAGGCGAACCGTGGCCGTAGACCGCGATGGGCAACTCCAGGCCGCTCTGGTCGCACCTCTCGGCGCGAAAGCATGCCTTGCCCTCCATGACCTTCCAGCCGTAGTTCTCGCCGCCGGGGCTGCCGGCGGGCTGAACGTGCACCTCTTCCCAGGCATTCTGGCCCACATCGGCGATGAACAGGTCGCCCGTGGCCCGGTCGAAGGAGAAGCGCCAGGGGTTCCGCAGCCCATAGGCCCAGATCTCCGGACGGGCGCCGGCGCGGTTGAGCATGGGGTTATCGGCAGGAACGGCGTAGGGCACGGCGCCGTCCACATCAATACGCAGCAGTTTGCCGAGGAGCGTATCGAGGCGCTGCCCGTTGTTCCAGGGGTCGCCGGCGGCGCCACCGTCGCCGGTGCCGATGTAGAGGTAGCCATCGGGGCCGAACTTCAACAGGCCGCCATTATGGTTGGCGGCGGGTTGCTCGATCGTCAGCAGCACGGCGGCGCTGGACGGATCGGCGCGGTCGGGGTCGTCCCGGCTGACGCGGTAGCGCGCCACGACGCTGTGGCCGTCGCGGTTGGTGTAATTGACGAAGAACGTCCTGTTCTCGGCGAAACGGGGATGGAAGGCGACGCTGAGCAGGCCCTGCTCATTGCCGCGTGAGCCAACCAGAGCCGCGATGTCGAGAAAGGGGCGGGGCAGCAAGCGTCCCTCACGCACGATGCGCACCTGTCCGGCCTGTTCGACCACGAAGAGCCGCCCGCTGCCGTCACCGGCGCTGGTCACGTGGGTGGGCCGGCGGAGGCCCTGCACGACCGGCGCGAGGCGGATGGAAAGCCGTTCGAGATCAGCGACGGGCGCGGCGGGGGTGGCGCGGGGCGCGGCGACGGTCGCCGGGGGGCGGGCCGGGAGCGTGGGCGTGGCCGGCGGTGCGGCGCCGGAGGCCGCCCCACAGCCGGCCAGAAGCGCTATGATCAGCAAGGTGACAACGAGCCTTCCTGGCATGAGGTTGCGGTATCCTTTCCAGATGATCGATTCCTGGAATCAGGATACCACAGCGCCGGCGGCGGAAGCGGGGGACAGGGGCGACCCGGTTGCCCCTGTCCTCTCAAAACACCATCTTCCGTTCAGCGAGTTTGGCGTCAATCGTCGCCTGGATACGCTCGCGGACCAGTTCGGTCAGACCGAGGACGGTCAGGGGATCGTCGGCCTCCGCGGGATCGTAGGTGTCGGTGGGCAACGGCTCGCAGAAGGTGATAGACCAGCGCGTGGGCAGGGGAATGACCCCGAAGATACCCAGCCAGGGGAAGAAGGGCGTAATCGGAAAATAGGGCATCCCCAGGAGCCTGGCGATCGGCTGGGCATTGCCGAGCATGGGATAGATCTCTTCAGCGCCCACCACGGCCACAGGCACGATGGGCGACCGGGCGCGCAGCGCCGCCTGCACAAAGCCGCCACGACCGAAACGGGCGAGTTTGTAGCGGTCCTTGTAGAGTTTGCCCACCCCCTTCAGGCCTTCCGGGAAGACGCAGACCAGTTCATCGTTCTGCAGCAGGCGGATGGCGTTTTCGGGCAACCCGGGCACCTGCCCCATCGCCGCCAGCGTCGGGGCGACGAAGGGCAGCGTGCTGAACCAGTGCAAGTGCAGGCTGCGGACGATGCGGTCGTTCTGGGCCGGGTGATCCTCGGCTACCGCCGCGGCGATCATGGCCCCGTCCCAGGGCAGCACGCCGCTGTGGTTGGCGACGAGCAGCGCGCGTCCTGTGGCGGGCACATGCTCCAGGCCCTCGGCCCTGACGCGCCACCAGGTGCGGTACATAAAGCGCAGGAAGGGCCGCACCACCGCGATCACCTCGGGGTCCATCCCGAAGGGATCAGTGCTGTACTCGCCGTTGAGCCGTCGCTTGATGAAGCCGACCTGCTCATCGATCTGGTAGCGCAGGACCATCCCGATACCCTTCCAGAAATCCGGGTCAAGATAATCTTTCAGGTCAATGTTGCGCAGAATCTGATTGACCCGTTCGACCTGCTGATCGGTCATGCGGCGCATGTTCTCACCGACCAGGCGCAGCAGACCGGCGGCCATGTTCTGCATCTCGCTCACTTCGCCGGCAACGCTCTCCGCGACGTTATTGCGCACCTCCACCTCGAATTCGAAGCGCGTATCAGCCGGCCCGGCGGCGCGTTCGGCATTGGAGGCCTCGTAGAGGCTCCCGGCGGAGGGAGGCGTCGCGAGTTCGATGGGGCGTTCGGACCAGAACGACGTGGCCGGAGCGGCGGTGGGAGCGACGCCTGGCGCGGGGGCGGCACCGGTCACGGGCACATCGAACCAGCTCGCGGTGGGCGAGGGCGCGGTCTTTGTCTCCCCGACGGGCACGTCCAGGCCCTCTTCGGCAGCGCCGGCCGGGGCGCCTTGCGTCGCGGGGGATGCCGCCTCCAGCGCTGCCGGAGGCGCCTGTTTCGCCCGGCCGCCGGTCCTGGCCCGGCCCGGCTTAGGGGTGTCGGCAGCCGGCGCCGTGGCGCCCTTGCGGCTGGTTTTGCCGCTCGCGGCAGCGGAAGACGCGGCGCGCCGGGCGCCCTTCTTCGGCGCGGCGTCCTCGGCAGGTGGCGCCTCTGCCACTGCGGGGGCGCGCTCATCGGGGCCGGCAACGGCCTCGGGCGCGATTTCCGGTGCGGGGGCGTACTCATCGGGGCTGGCAACGGCATTGTTCGCGGCCTCGGGCGGGGCGACCTGATCCAGACCAGCGATGCCCGCATCAGGCTGATCCTCGGCCGCCTCGGTGGGGCGTCCATTGGGGCTGGTATCATCACTCACGGGCTAGCTCCTTCGGGCGAGGAACTCGCGGAGAGCCGCTTCGGACTCCACGCGATCCTCAACAAGGCGCCCATTGGCGCGCAGCATCTGGATCAGTTCGGCGGCGCTACGCGTCGGCGCCCAGCCAAGCTCACACTTCGCGCGCTGCGTATCCACCACACAGCTATAGCGCAGAAAGCTCGGGCCAAACGGCCAGTGACCGAGGATGGCCTGATTACCCAGCGCGAGCGCCAGTTCCACCACCGGTTCGAGCAAGGGCGCGGGCTGCTGGCCGGCCAGGCGGATGGCCTGCGAGAGGCGCAGCACATCATCGGAGGCCAGATTAAACGGGCCGGCCACGGAGGAGAGGGCGGCCCGCGCGAAGCCCTCGGCGGCGTCATCAAGCCCCAGCAACTGGATACGTGGATCGAAGCCCACCAGCATCGGCGGGCCAGGATTGGTCAAATACGCAACCATGGGCGACCAGCCGCCGATGAGCGAAGCCAGGCGCAGGGGCACGACCTGCAGCATCGGGCGCCGGGCGACGAAATCGATCGCGAACTGCTCAACCTCGGCAAAGTCGCGCAGGAGGCCGCTAAGGGTCGCGAGGGCGATAGGGCGCTCCTCGGTGATTATGGAAGGATTGAGGGCGCTGGCGCCATAGACGCCGACGTGGCTGAGCAACACGACGCGCCGCACCCCTGCGGCGGCGCAGGCGCCGAACAACTCCATCGAGCCGATCACATTCTGCTGCACCGCCTGTTCCCGATCCTCGGCGGGCCGTTCAGCGCCGGCAAAATCAAGGTGCACCACCACCTCGATCGCCTCAGCGCGCAGCAACTCAACGAACTGCTTCCCCGAAAGCCTGGCGGCGAACCACTCGGCGCGCCCGACCGGGGCGGGAGGGCGGGCGCGCCCCAGGCCAACGATGCGCGCCTCGCGATCACGACTGATCAACTCCGCCACCCGCGCGCCGAGCAGCCCATCTATCCCGTTGATAAAAACCCGGGTCATGGCCTTGCTCCTACGCAACACTGTCGCGCAGCCACCGCTCGAGACCCTCTTTGTCCATGTCGGAGTTGCTCAGCGCCCGGAAGACATAGGCGAGTTCGCTGGAACTGATCTCGGGTTTCAGCGCAACCCCGTTCACTTCAAGAAACCGCAACAGGGCTAGCAATGCGGTCGCCTCATTCGCCCCTACAAACGGATGGCTCTTAACGATCAAATAGACCAGCACCGCCGCCTTGGCACACACATCGGGATACAACTCGGCGCCAAACATCTCCTGACGCGGGGCATTCACCACTGTCAGTAACCGATCCTGGCTCTTGATACCGAGCAGGCCCCCGTAGCGTTCCACGGCGTAGGCGTGCAGGTCGAGGAGTTCTTCTCTGGTCAGGTAATGCATAACGACGAACCATCTGCCGGGGCGACGCTGCCACGGCAGCCCATAGGCTTACAGCCCGGCGATCTGCCGGAAGGCCTTATCGTACTTATCGCTCACCTCTTTGGCCCAGGCGCGGAGCTGCGGGCTCATGGGGCGGCGCAGCAGCACCTCCTGCTCGGTGAAGACGATTTCGACGATTTCCTCCTCCCCCAGACCTACGGCGCGCAGCCAGCCCTGCACCACCGGGGGCAGGTTCTCGCGCTCGATCGTGAACGAGCGGGGCATCGGCATACTCCTTGTATCGGTCAGGCGCGCGACGCCGCAGGGGCCGTCGCGCCGCCGCTCCAGCCCTCTCCCACCGGGGACAGAAGCGTGGCTCCTCCCCCCACCGGGCGGGGGTATGGGGAAACCCGGTTTCCCCATATCTCTGCTGGAGGGCCAGGCCCTCCCGTAGGCGGGGACGTGGGGAAATCCGGTTTCCTCACATCCCTCGCCGGCCGGCGACCGCGTAACTCCTGGTATTTGATTTGATACCAGAACCCTTGCTACTCTTCGCGTTTGCGCATATGGGGAAAGAGGATCACCTCGCGGATGTTGGGTCGGTCGGCCAGCACCATCATGATCCGATCGATACCCATGCCCAGGCCGCCTGTCGGGGGCATGCCATAGAGCAGCGCGTTGAGAAAATCCGTATCCATCTGATGGGCCTCTTCGTCGCCGGCGGCAAAATCGCGGCCCTGTTCCAGAAAGCGTTGTTCCTGGTCGAAGGGGTCGTTCAGTTCGGTGAAGGCATTGCCCACTTCCATGCCGGCGACAAAGGCCTCAAAACGTTCAGTAAAGGCGGGATTGTCGGGTTTGCGTTTCGCCAGCGGCGATAGTTCCACCGGGTAGTCGAGAATGAAGGTCGGCTGCACTAGGTGGGGTTGCACATATTCGCTGAACAACTCATCAACCTGTTTGCCCCAGGTCGGCTTCGGCTCGAGCTTCAGGTGGGCCGCCGCGACGGCCTCGCGCAGGGCGCCGAGGGTGCCGACCTCGCGGATGTCAATCCCCGTGTGTTGCACAATGGCCTCGGCCATGGTCGTGCGCGCCCAGGGGCGCGCAAAGTCAAGCTCCTGGCCCTGGTAGCGCGCGCGGGGCGAGCCGGTGGCGGCGATGGCCATCTCGCGCATCAGTTCCTCGACCAGCAGCATCATATGCGTATAGTCGGCGTAGGCCTGGTAGCACTCCATCATCGTGAACTCGGGATTGTGGCTCCGGTCAACGCCCTCATTGCGGAAGTTTTTGCCGATTTCATAGACCGCGGGGTAGCCCCCGACGATCAGGCGCTTGAGGTAGAGTTCGGTGGCGATGCGCAGGTACAGCCCCTGGCCCAGCGCGTTATGATAGGTCGTGAACGGTCGCGCCGCGGCGCCGCCGTAGACTGGCTGGAGCACCGGCGTTTCCACTTCGAGGAAGCCCCGCGCGTCGAGCACGCGCCGCATCGCGGCAATGGCCCGCGCGCGGGCGCGGAAGATCGCGCGCACCTCGTGGTTGACAATCAGATCGAGGTAGCGCTGGCGGTGGCGCTCCTCGACATCCTGCAGACCGGCCCATTTTTCGGGAGGCGGGTTGATCGCCTTGGCGAGCAGCGTCAATTCGCTGACGAACAGCGAGGCCTCGCCAGTCTTTGTGCGGCGCAGGGTCCCGCTGGCCTGCACGATATCGAAGGTGTCAAGCTCATCACGAAAGCGCTCGAACCAGACCTCGCCCAGGTCGGCGCGGCTGATCCAGAGTTGCACCGTCCCGGTGCCGTCTTCGACGTGCGCGAAGGCAATCTTGCCCATGATGCGGCGCGCGCCGACAATGCGCCCGGCGATGGTCACTGGCGTGGCGGCGGCGGCAAGGTCATCGAAGCGCGCGAGCACCTCGGCCACCTGATGGGTGGGCGCGGCGCGGGTGGGAAAGGGATCAATGCCCGCGCCGCGCAGCCGTTCCAGCTTGGCGGCCCGCTGGGCCTGAAGATCGTTGAGTTCCATGTATACGTATGGTCAACACAAGCAGGCAAAAAGGCCACGGCACCGGGCGTGGCGCATTCGCCTCATTATACCATCGCTTGCGCCGCTCGCCGCGCCGGTTTGGCAGGAGGGAGGGGTGTGGGGAAACGGGGTTTCCCCACACCCCTGCCCGCGGGAGGGCAGCGTGCCCGCGGAGACGCGACGCGGGCGGGCCGCCCGCGCTCCCAGGCTCGGGGAGTGCCCCGGGTATGAACAGGCACGCAAAAAAAGCCCCATCTCTCGGGCGGAGAGGTGGGGAAACATGGGGCATATCCAGGGACGGGTCAGGCGAACCGTGCGATCAGGCTTCGCTTCAGGCGCGGCCCCCGGCGCCAGCGGCCCGTCTAGCGCACCCTGACGATGGTCAGCTTCATCACCCCGGAGGGGGTCTGCACAGTGACCTTCTGGTGCGGGCGCTTGCCAAGAATGGCGGCGCCGATCGGCGACTCATTGGAGATGCGACCCTGACGGGGATTGGCTTCGGCGCTCCCGACGATCATCCAGGTCTCTTCTTCACCATCTTCGTCGAAGCGCACGGTTACTGAAGAGCCGACGCGAACCTCGCCGTTGCTGGTCTGCTCGTCGTCAATCGTCTCGGCGCGGGAGAGAAGGCTCTTTAATTCGCGGATGCGGCCTTCAAGCAGGGCTTGCGCCTTTTTGGCGTCTTCGTACTCCCCGCTCTCGGAGATGTCGCCGAGCTCCTTGGCGGCGGCAATACGCTCCGCAACATGTTTACGCTCAACCGTCTGGAGGTGCTCGAGTTCTGCCTCGAGCCTGGCGCGGCCCTCACGTGTGAGGTACGTCGTCTTGTCTGTCATTGTGTGGCTGCCTCTGTGCTGTCCGATCGCCGTAGGAGCTACAGCGTGGAAGGGCCGCAGAGGGTGCGAACCCTGCTCCAGGCGACGAAAAGAAGAAACCGAGAGCGTTGCTCTCAGTCAGGTCAACGGTCGCAGACCTCGTCGGCTGCGCAATGTTTTACCGTTGATACAACGATTATAGCGGATGATACAACGGTTGTAAAGAACCTTGACGGATATGCCCCGATACGTTACGATCACCCTCAGTCACTGGCTCTCAGGAGCGCGCCATGGGGGTATCGCTCAGCCCGACGATCTTTCGCGCCTACGACATCCGCGGCGTTGTTGACCGGGACCTCGATGAGGCGGTCTATGTCCGTCTCGGGCATGCCGTGGGCGCCTATTTTGGCGAGCAAGGTCTACGCCGCATCGTGGTGGCGCGAGATGTGCGGTTGAGTTCGCCCCGGTTCCAGGCGGCCCTGATCGAGGGGTTGCGCGCTATGGGCTGCGATGTGGTTGACATCGGCCAGGCGCCGACGCCGGTGATGTATTTTGCGGTCGAGCATCTTGGCGCCGACGGGGGCGCGATCGTCTCCGCCAGTCACAACCCTCCCGAGTTCAACGGGCTGAAGTTGCGCCGGGCGCATCCGCGCTACGGCAGCGAGCCGTTGAGCAGTGAGGAGATCCAGACGCTCGGACGCATCGCCCTGGCCGGCACGGTTGCCTCCGGTATGGGCAGCCTGGATCAGGTTGATGTGAGCGCGGCCTACGTGGCGAGTGTCGCCAGGGTGCTGCCCTTCAGCGGGCCACGCCCACGAGTGGTGCTCGACGCCGGAAACGGGGTCGCCGGGCCGATCGCGCTGCGCCTTTACGAAGCCCTCGGGTTGGAGGTCGTCCCATTGTTCATCGAACCCGATGGCGCCTTCCCCAACCATCACCCCGATCCGCTCAAGGCCGAGAATCTCCAACACCTGATCGCCGCCGTGCGCGCCCACGGGGCTGACCTGGGCGTGGGTCTCGATGGCGACGGCGACCGCCTCGGGGTGGTGGATCGCGATGGCGCCATCGTGTTTGCCGACCGCTATCTGATCGCCCTGGCGACCTATCTCCTCAGACAGCGACGCGGGCCGGTGGTCTTCGATGTGAAGTGCAGCGCCGTGCTCCCCCGCGCCATCGAGGACCTCGGCGGCACGCCGGTGATGTGGAAAACCGGCTATCCCCATCTCTCGGCCAAGATGCGCGAGACCGGCGCCGTCCTGGGCGGAGAACTGAGCGGGCACGTCATGTTCCCCATCCCGCGCCATTTCTACGATGATGGCGCTTTCGCCGGCGCGTACCTCCTCTATGCCCTGACGCAGTTGGGCGCGACGCTCGCCGAGGTGCTGGCGCCCTATCCACCGTTGCCCTCGCTCGATGAGGGCCGCATCCCCTTCCCGGAGGAGCTCAAGTTCCAGGCCATCGAGTACGTGCGCGAACGGTTCAGCGCGGCGTATCGGGTGATTGATGTGGACGGCGTCCGCGTCGACTTCGGCGACGGCTGGGGGTTGCTCCGCGCCTCGAATACCGAGCCCGCGCTCACCAATCGCTTCGAGGCGCAAACCATGGAACGCGCTCTGGCCATTCGTGACCAGATGATGGGCGCGGTGGAAGAGTTCCGAAGGCGCGTATGAGTGTTCGCTACCGGCCCTACGCCCAGGTCTGGGCAGCGGTTGTCGCTGCCGATTTTACCCTCGATCAGGTGCGCCGGCGCGGCCTGTCCGTTGCCAGGCAGCTTGGCGAGCGTGGCCTGAGTTGTCTGGTTGCCTACGATACGCGCTTTATGGGTGGCCTCTTCGCCCGTGACCTGGCCACCCTGCTGCACATGCAGGGCGTCCGCGCGGCGCTTGCCACCACCCCGGCGCCACTGCCGGCGGTGTACCACGCCCTTGATCAGCGGGTTGCCGATACGGCCCTGTGCGTCTCAGCCGGGAACCAGGCTTACTATTATAACGGGTTGGTGCTCCTCGCCGACAAGGGCGGTGTTTCGCTCGATCCGGTTGACTTCGCGCCGCCACCCGTGGCCTTCCCGCCGGTTGGCGAGCCACCCGCCGAGGGGATGGTGGATGTGCGCGATCTGTATCTGAAAGCCTTGCGCGATGCGGTTGAACTCGATCTTATCCGCCGGACGTCCATGACCCTCTTTGTTGATGCGATGAACGGCGCTGGCGCTGGCCTCCTCCCTGCCCTGCTCGGCGAGAGTGGACAGACCCGGGCGATCGAAATCAACCGTGAACACGATCCCTTGTTCGCCCGTGTGCCTCCGACGCCGGTGGAGAGCAGCCTCAACCGGCTGAAAAAACTGGTGCGCGAGAGTGACTCGCACCTGGGTCTGGCCATCTCCGCCGATGGCACGGCGATGGCCCTGGTTGACAAGTACGGTGAGCAACTCGATCCGGCCGAAACGGGGTTGCTGCTCGCCGCCTATCTGGCCCGCCAGCATCGCCAGCGTGGAACGGTTGTCGTTCCCGCGCCGGCTGCCGGGACGCCGCTGGCCGGACCGGCCCATCTGACCGCCTGGGAGGACGCAACCGGTCTGAAGATCGAGATCGCCGGTGATCCGGAAGCGCACCTCGCGACCCTCCTGGCTCGCGATCGCACCCTGCCGGTTCTCGCCGCAACCACCGACGGGCAGTTTACGCTGGGGCGCTATGCCGGCTATCCTGATGGCATTCTGGCTGGCTTGCTCTGCGCCGAGATGGTCGCCCGGAGCGGCGGCAATCTGCGCGACCTGATCGATGCTCAGCGGAGACAGTTGCTGCACGTCTGACTCTGCCGGGTAAGTGTTCACATTTTTCCTGGGAGCGCGGGCATCTTGCCCACGTAGACGTGATGAGGGCGTCCCGCCCTCGCTCTCAGGCTCGGGGAGTGCTTCACGTGTGAACAGGTACTCTGCCGGAGTCGTCGGTCTTCAAGAACGGGAATTACGCGCTCGCCTCCCGGCGAGGAGATAGCGGGGAGGGCGGGCAGGGCGCGTCTCCCCGCACCCCTCCACCGCGTACATCCGGCTAATAACCCTACCTCCCCTTTAAGGTATATGCAATCGATCACCCGTCGCCTCTCGTCCTTGAGCCATCTTACCTGGCCCCTCGCATTCACGTTCGTTGGCGTCGTATTGCTCTCACTCGGCGTCGCCTATCTGTTCATCCATATCTATCGAACGGTCGAGGGGTTACCTCCCTTCGTTTCCACATTGACCTTGCAGTTCCTCCCGCGCCCGCTGCGGGGCGTGCTGTTGATCCTGGCAGGGTTGGGGGTCCTGGCCTTTGGGATCTGGCGCCTGAGTGGGGTGGTGGTCATCCCCATACCCGACCCGCACACCGAAGGCGGCGATGATCTGGTGCTCGGCTACCGGCGCGACGCGCCACCGGCCATCACCGTGCTCTCGGGCGGGCCAGGGTTGCTCGTCCTCAGCGCCATGGGCGAGCAGGTGCGCCGGCTGACCTGTATCGTGCCCGTACAGGACCCGGTGGAGTATTACTACCGGGCCGCCGGCCTCTTCAATTTGCAGAACGTCTACTATGTGGTGCCCACCCCCGAGCCGATCGGGGTCATCGCCGAACTCGACGATGGCACGCGCATGGACGTGCGGCGGCTCAACCTCGACCCGAGCATCGCCGAGCGGCACGTGGAGCGGCTCTTCCTGGAGCACGACGGCGCCGAACCGCCCCGGCTCACCCGTCTGGCTGCCGAGGCCATTCGCGATGCCGACGCAATCGTGCTGGGGCCGGGCAGCCTGTTCGAGAGCATTCTGCCCAACCTGCTGATTGACGACTTGCGCGAAGCCATCGCCAGCAGCCCGGCGCGGAAGATCTATGTCTGCAATCTGATGACCGAACCCGGCCGCACCACCGGTTTCGGGGTCGCCGAGCATATCGCAGCGATCAAACGCTTCGGCGGCTTCACCCCCGATTATGTGCTGGTGAATGCCCAGCGCATTGACCCGGAGATTTACCAACTCTACGCAGCGGCCAACCAGTCGCCCGTCTACCTTGACCCTGAGGAGTACGAAGAGACCACCCTGCTGCCCGGGGGCAGGGTCACCCAACAGCAGGTGATGATCGAGGGCAGTGTGGTCATCGAAGCCGACCTGGCTTCATCGGTCATTCAGTACACTGCTTCGCTCAGCAACCCGACCGAGAGTCGCGCCGTGCGCGTGCTGCGCCACGATAGTCAGAAACTTGGCCATGCTATTCTGGAACTGATCCGACGAACGTAGCACGATAGAGGAGGGTCGCGCCTCCGGCCCGCATCGGCGATGGGATAAACAGGTTGTCCTGGGAGGGCGTAGCCCTCCCAAACCCTCCCACGGGTGGGGGAATGGGGAAACCGGGTTTCCCCATTCCCCTGCTCGAGAGCTGCGCCCTCACCCTCCCGCGGGTGGGAGAATGGGGAAACCCGGTTTCCCCATTCCCCTCCTCCGAGGGACTATGTTCACGTTAGATCTGGAATGCCTGATCTCTGCAAACCATGACCATCATCGTTTTCGAAGACGAACTCTGGCGCAACTTCGCCACGCTGACACAGGCTCGCCCGGTGTTTGAGATGCGCTGCGGCGCTTTTTCCACCCGTGAGCGGTCCGCCGCGGTCGTGGGCGCGGTCCAGGCCACGGAGTGCGAGGCCCTGGGTCTGGGCCGGTCGTACCTGATGGGTTACTATGGGCCAAAGGAAGGGATGGCGGCGTTCCTGCGCGTGGGCGAGGCGATCGTGCTGATCAATGGCCGCGCGCTCGACCTGAGCTGGTTGGGGCGTCTCCTGGCCGAACCGCTGAATACGGTCTACCTTGCCGGCGCGACGCTCCTCGGCGCGCGTCTTTCGCCAGGGCTGGCCTCGGCCGTGCTGTACTTTCTGCGCGACCAGGCCGCCGCCGATGCCCGCGATGAATTGCTGCGCTTCGCCCGCGCGCGCGAGATCGGCCCCGACGAGCCACCGTTGCTGCTGCGCTACCCGTGGGACATGATCGCCCACTGTGGCGAGCAACTGGTGCGCGACCTGCCGACCCTGCAGCGGCGCCTGCCGCTCTACACCGGCGACGACCCGCAGGTGGTCGTGCGCGGTGAACACGTCTATGTCGCGCCGGACGCGCGCCTCGACGGGCCACTGGTGCTTGACGCGCGCGATGGGCCGGTCTTTATCGACGCCGGCGCGCACATTGAACCCTTTAGCTTCATTCAGGGGCCAGTGTACATCGGCCCGGGCAGCCTGATCGCCAGCGCCCGCATCCGCGGCGAAACCGCCATTGGCCCGATCTGCCGCGTCGGCGGCGAGGTGGAAGCCAGCATCATCCACGGCTACAGCAACAAGCACCACGATGGCTTCCTGGGGCATTCCTGGCTCGGCGAGTGGGTCAACATCGGCGCGATGACCACGAACAGCGACCTGAAGAACAATTATGGCCATATCCGCGTGGTGCTTGAAGGTCTGGGCCAGTTCGACAGCGGTCTGATCAAGCTGGGCTGCTTTCTGGCCGACCACGTCAAACTCGGCATCGGGCTGCACCTCACGGGCGGCACGGTGATCGGCACGGGCAGCAATGTCTTTGGCTTGCACAGCGCGCCGAAGAACGTGCCGCACTTCACCTGGGGCGGCGAGGTCTTCCGCGAGTACCGCATCGACAGCATGATCAGCGTGGCCCGCACGGTGATGGGCCGGCGCAAGCGGCAACTGGCCCCGGAGTACGAAGCCGTGCTGCGCGCGGCGTTCGAGCGCACCCGGCCGGGCCGCGGCGCGACGCCGCCCCCGACGCCCGAAAGCGAGGCGGCCCTGGCCCGCGCCGAGGCCGAGGCGGTACGGGGGTAATGAGGATAAGGCGCCGCGATGACCCGCCTGCGCGATCTGCCCAGCGTTGATCGGCTCATCCTCGCCGCGCGCGCCGAACTGGGCGCAGCGACGCCACAGGCCCTGTTGCGCGAAGCCGCCCGCGCTGAACTCGACGCTGCGCGTCGCGCCCTCCAGCACGGCGAGGCGCTCGACCCGCAGACCCTGTCCCTCGAAACCCTGGCGCACGGCGTGCGTGCGCGGGTCGAACAGTGGCTCACTCCTAGCCTGCGCCCCGTGATCAACGCCACCGGCGTCATTATCCAGACCAACCTGGGCCGGGCGCCCCTCAGCGCCGCGGCCCTGGCGGCCATGGCCGCAGTGGGCGCGGGCTACTCGAACCTGGAGTATGACCTCGAGCGCGGCGAACGGGGCAGCCGCAACGTCCACCTGGAACGCCTGCTGACCCGGCTCAGCGGCGCCGAGGCGGCCATGGCGGTGAACAACAATGCCGCCGCGGTCTACCTGGCGCTGATCGCCCTGGCAGCCGGGCGCGAGGTGATCGTCTCGCGCGGGCAGGCGGTGGAGATCGGCGGCGGGTTTCGCATCCCCGACGTGCTGCGCCAGAGCGGCGCCGTCCTGGTCGAGGTCGGCACGACGAACCGCACCTATGCCCGCGACTACGCGGACGCCATCAACGAACGCACCGCCCTGCTGCTGCGCGTTCACAGCAGCAACTTCCGCCTGATTGGCTTCGTTCACGAAGCGACGCTGGGCGAACTGGCAGCGCTGGGCCGCGCCCGGGGCGTGCCCCTGCTCGATGACCTGGGGAGCGGCACGTTCCTCCCTACCACCCCCTACGGCCTGGCGCCGGAACCAACGGTGCAGGAAAGCGTGGGCGCCGGGGCCGACCTGGTGACCTTCAGCGGCGATAAGCTGCTCGGCGGGCCGCAGGCCGGCCTGATCGTGGGCCGGCGCGAGTTGATCGAGCGGCTCCGTCGGCACCCCCTGGCCCGCGCCCTGCGCGTAGACAAGACCACCATCGCCGGTCTGGAGGCGACGCTGCAGAGCTACCTGCGGGGCCGCGCGACCGACGAGATTCCGGTGTGGCGCATGATCAGCGTTCCTCTGGAAACGCTCCAGGCGCGCGCCACGGCCGTAGCGGCTGCGCTCAGCGCAGCCGGTCTGCGGGTCGAGGTCATCGCCTGCCAGAGCGCCGTGGGGGGTGGCTCGCTGCCCGGGGAAACCCTGCCCGGCGCGGGGGTGGCCGTGGCCCCCGGTCCGGAAGGCGCCGAACGGGGCGCGGCGCGCCTGCGTCGCGGCGCCCCCGCCATCGTGGCGCGCATCGTTGACGAACGGCTGCTCTTCGATCTCCGCACGGTCCTTGCCGAAGACGAGCCGGCGCTCGTCCGGCGGGTGATAGAGGTCGTGGGGAAAGGGTAGGGGTGTATGGGGAAACCAGGTGTCCCCATACCCCCCACCCGGTGGGAGTTTGGAAGGGTGCCGCCCCTGCCTACACGGCGCCCGCCAGGCGCCGGCGCCGCGCCTGCGAACATTGAAACACCCGCGTCGCCAGCCGGTAATAGGCGATTAACTGGTCCATCGTGGCCTGCCAGGAGCGCCCGCGGGCGTGAAGCACACCACGCTGAGCCAGCCCGTGCCGCAGATCCGGATCGTCCTTCAGGCGCCGCACCAGGGCGCCGATCTGTTCCGGGCGCTCAGGATCGAAGAGCAACCCATTTTCCCCATCGGCAATGATATCGAGCACGCCACCGGCGTTGGCGGCAATCACCGGCACGCCGCAGGCCATCGCTTCCAGGGCCACCAGCCCGAAGGTCTCGGTTGTTGATGGGAACAGAAACACATCGGCGGCCCGGTAAGCCGCCACCAGGTCGTTGCCGCGCAAATAGCCGGGGAAGGCGGTCGGGGTGCCGCGGAAATGGCGCTTGAGTTGCTCTTCGCTGGGGCCGCCGCCAACCATGGCCAGACGCACGCCCGGCACGCTGAACAGTGGGTCACGGATCGTCTCCAACCGCTTCTCAGGCGAGAGGCGGCCCACGTAAACCACCAGCAACTCGTCGGGCCGCCCGCCGCTCAGCCGCTCGCGCACCACAGGGTCGCGCGGGCCGGGGCTGAAGCGTTGCGTGTCAATGCCGCGCTTCCACCAGCGCACTCGCTCGAAGCCGTGGCGGCGCAGATCTTTGAGCGTTTCGGTGCTCGGGCAGAGGTTGAGATGGGCCTGATTGTGCAGCGCGCGCAGGTATGACCAGACGACCGGCTCGATGAACGCGCCGCCGTAGTGCCGCACGTAGCGCGGCACGTGGGTGTGGAAGGAGGCCAGGATCGGCACGTTCAGGCGTCGCGCATAGGAGAGTCCAAATGGTCCGAGGAAAAACGGAGCGACGATATGCACCAGGTCGGGCTGGAAGGCGCGCACCCGCTCCCAGACGAAGCGCCGGGGGATGTTGATGCGTAATTCGGGGTAAAAGGGCAACGGCGGCCCTCCCACGCCCACGATCTCGGCCCCCGCGTACTCCTTCGGCCCCCCCGGCGGCCCGAAGAGCAACACCTGGTGGCCCTTCTCCTGCAGGCGTTCCAGGGCCTGGCACAGAACCGTCACCACGCCGTCGATCTTGGGCAGAAAGGTTTCGGTGAAGATGGCGATTTTCATTCCACTCATCCCTCGGCTGCGCGACCTACCCCCAGATGACACGTTGCCGGGAGGCGCCATCCTCGCGGACCCTCCCACCGGGCAGGGAGCCGGGAATACCCGGTCTCCCTTGCCACTCACAAGCCAAAGCTTTGATGGATCACCCGCACGGCCCGGTCACCCTCCTCCGCGGCCACGACGAGCGAGATGTTGTTCTCGGTGCTGCCCTGGGCGATGGCGATGACATTGATGCCCGCCGCGCCCATCGCGCCGAAGAGGCGCCCGGCGATCCCCGGCGTGCCGCGCATGCCCGATCCCACCAGGGCCACGATCACCACCGGGTCCTGCACATCGATGTGTTCAACATCATGGGCCGAGAACTCGCCGGCCAGTTCGTGGCGCAGTTCGGCGACCGCCGCGGGGGCCTCGGCGCGCGGCACGGCCAGACAGACGCTCTGTTCGCTGCTGGCCTGGGAGATGAGCAGGATATTGGCCCCGGCGCGGGCCACGGCCCCGACGATGCGCGCGGCGACCCCCGCGACGCCAAGCATGCCCGGCCCGCCCACGGTGATCAGGCTCACGTCCTTGATCGCCGTTACCGCCTTGGCCGCCCCGGCGCTCTCCTCGGCGCTGATCAGGGTGCCGGGATGATCGGGGTTGAAGGTGTTGCGGATGCGGATGGGAATGCGCCGTTGCACCAGGGGCAGGACCGTCTTCGGGTGCAGCACGTTCGCCCCATAGTACGCCAGTTCGGCCATCTCGCTGTAGGTCAGGCGCGGCAGGGTGCGGGCCTCCGGCACCACCTTCGGGTTGGTGGTAAGCACCCCGTCAACTTCTTTCCAGAACCAGACCTCATCGGCGTCGAGGACCGCGCCGAGAATGGCGCAGGAGTAGTCGGAGCCGCCGCGGCCCAGGGTGGTGGGCACGCCCGCCCGCGTGGCGCCGATAAAGCCCGTGACGACCGGCACGACCCCTTCGGCCAGCAGGGGCAGGAGGCGCTCGCGTGAACGCTCACGAGTTTCGGCCATCAGTGGCGAGGCGGCGCCATAGCGCTCATCGGTGACGATCAGCCCGGTCGCATCCACGGCCCGGGCCGCAACGCCGGCGCTCCGCAGCGCGGCGGCGATCAGGCGCGCGTTGAGGCGCTCGCCGAGACCGCTGAACAGGTCGAGGGCGCGGGGGGTCAATTCGCCGAGCACGGCGATGCTGCGCGACAGGTCGCTCATATAGTCGAGCATCCCCCGCAATTCGGGCGCCAGCGCCTCGCGCTCCTCGGCGCTGACCAGTTCGGCGGCGACCTGCATGTGCAGGTCGAGCAGCCGCGGCGCGGCCAGGGCGGTCGCCTCGCCGTCGCCCTCGGCGGCGGCGCGAGCGGCGGCGATCAGGGTGTCGGTTGTACGGAGATCCGGGGCATTCATTGCTGACACCACGATCACCACCTCGTGCTCGCGGCGGCTCTCGGCCACGATCCTGGCCACCTGGCGGATGGCGTCGGCGCTGCCGACCGACGTGCCGCCAAACTTCATCACGACGCGCATACACGCTCCTCTAACGTGAAAACGGTCTCCTGGAGCAGGGGGACGGGGAAGCCTGGTTTTCCCATCCCCTCACCCGGTGGGAGGGTCTGGGAGGGCGCAGCCCTCCCAGGAACAACCTATGGTCATCCCATTGGTATGCGGCGCAGCCCCTCGGAGAGGGGTGTGGGGAAACCCGTTTTCCCCACGCCCCCGCCCGCGGGAGGCTTCGGGAGGGCGCAGCCCCCCAGGAACAACCTATGGTCATCCATTGGTATGCGGCGCAGCCCCTCACAGGCTGGTGTCCCCCCTCTCACGAACAGGAATGACGCGCTCGCCTCCCGGCGGGGAGCGCAGTGGCCCTTTTGCCCGGCCTCCCGGCCACCGCCTACGTCCGGTCCTAAGGAACGATCAACACCTTCCCGGTCGTCTGGCGACCCTCCAGGGCCCGGTGGGCCTCGGCGGCCTCGGACAGGGGGTATTCGCGCTCCACGCGCACCCGCAAGGCGCCCGAGGCCATCCAGGCGAACAGGTCGCCGGCGCGCCAGGCCAGTTCCTCGGGGGTGGCGATGTAGTTTGCCAGCGTGGGCCGGGTGAGATAGAGCGAGCCTTTCATGCTCAGCAGCAGGGGCTCGATCGGCGGCACGGGGCCGCTGGCGTTGCCGAAGAAGACCGCGTAGCCTCGCGGGCGCAGGCTGTCGAGGCTCTGCTCCCAGGTGCTCCGCCCGACCGAGTCGTAGACGACGTCCGCCCCGCGCCCGCCGGTCACGGCGCGAACGCGCTGGTCGAAACGTTCCTGAGTGTACAGGATAACTTCGTCGGCGCCGGCCTCGCGGGCCAGGGCCGCCTTGGCCTCGGTTGAAACCAGCCCGATCACCCGCGCGCCCAGGCGTCTGGCCATTTGCACCAGCAGCAGGCCCACGCCCCCTGCCGCCGCCGTCACCACACAGGTCTCGCCGGCTTTCAGCGGATAGGTGCTGTGGGTCAGGTAGTGGGCCGTGGCGCCCTGCAACATCACCGCCGCGGCGAGTTTCAGGTCAATGGCCTCGGGCACGCGCACCACTTTTGCCGCTGGCGCCAGGGCATACTCGGCGTAGCCGCCAATGCCCGAGGCGGTTGCCACCCGCTCGCCCACGCTCCACCCCTGCGCCTCGGCGCCCACCGCGTCCACAATTCCGGCGAACTCCGAACCGGGGATGAACGGCAGCGGCAGTTTGTACAACCCGGTGCGGTGGTAGGTCTCAATGTAGTTCAGCCCGGTGGCGACCACCTTGATGCGTAACTGGTCGGGTGCGGGTTCCGGAACCGGCGCCTCCTCGTAGCGTAACACGTCCGGCCCGCCGGTCTCATGAACTTGAATTGCGCGCATACGCTTTCTCGCCTCGTTACTCTGGGGCCGCAAAGCGGCTGACATCGTCGGGGAAACCGGGTTTCCCCACGCCCCGGCCCATCGTTGGAGCGGGTGATTGGCGGGGGTGAGGTTCCGGCGCAGCCGGCGACATTGCATACGCCCTGCCTGGCAGTGATGCCTCCCTTGCGCCGCGATCGAAAGTCGGCCTATACTATAACAGGATTCTTGCCGCATCACGCCGCTATGCGAGGAAGGTTGCCGGGAGAGTTTCGCCCTCCCGGTAGGGTTGGCTTTGCCTCCATGTATCTGGACGCGTCGAGGTCGCGCTGACGCCCGAACAGGTTGCCTGGAACCGTACGAAGGAGATGCCGTGCGCCGGGAGCATCAGTTTCCCCGAAGTTATTTCGCGCGCTACGATGAGAGCGATGATCGGCTCTTTTACACCTATCCCCGGCTGACGGCGCATATTGATGAGGCCGCCTGCGCCGCCGTGACCCGGTTGTTCCGCGAGGAACTGCCCCCAGGGGGACGCCTGCTCGACCTGATGAGCAGCTATCTCAGCCACCTGCCGCCAGAGGTGCGCTATGCCCATGTGGTGGGCCTGGGGTTGAACGCCGAGGAACTCCGGCTCAATCAGCAACTCGACGAGTATCTGGTTCACGATCTCAACCAGAACCCCACCCTGCCCTTCGCCGACGCCTCGTTCGACGGGGCCGTCTGCACCGTGTCGGTGCAGTACCTGGTCCATCCGGTCGCCGTCTTCGCCGAAGTGGGGCGCGTGCTCAGCCCCGGCGCGCCGTTCATCGTTACCTTCTCGAACCGGTGTTTCCCCAGCAAGGCGGTGCGAATCTGGGTTTCGACCGGCGACCGGCAGCACGCCCAGCTGGTGCAGCGCTATTTTCAACTGGCGGAATGTTTCACCGACATTCGCTTCCTTGACCGCTCACCGCGCCGCTGGCTCAGCGATCCGCTGTACGCGGTGATCGGTCGCGCCAGGTAATCGCCACCCCGATCCCCCCGCTGGAGGCGGGCGGCGCATCAGTCGTCCATGCGGCTCCGCCGCACCCCGACATCCTGGGAGGGCTTCGCCCTCCCAAACCCTCCCACCGGGTGGGGGGTGGGGAAACCCGGTTTCCCCACCCCCCTGCGCACGGGCTGCGCCCTCCCAAACCCTCCCGCGGGCGGGGGGATGGGGGAACCTGGTTCCTCCATCCCCCTGCTTGAGGGCAAAGCCCTCCCATACCCTCCTGCAGGCGGGGGTAGGGGGAAACCCGGTTTCCCCCTACCCCTGCGGGGCGGGGGCGTGGGGAAACCCGGTTTCCCCACCCCCCTCGCCGAGAGCTTATGTTCACGCAGGTGGCCTGCAGAACCAGGCACCGTGCAAGATCTTTCGTCACACCCCGCGCGAGGGGCGCTACACACGATCACAAAGGGTTTGTTATAATCAGCATTGCGGATGTGAACATCGCCGGTTGCAGGGATGCGGGGAAACTGGATTTTCCCGCGCCCTTGCTCGTGGGAGAAGATGCGGGGCCAGTGAGTGGAGCGGTCTGCCTGCTGCCCTTCGCCTCAGGGAGAGAGTGTATGCCTGCCGTTGCCCCTCAGCCCGTTCAGATCACCTGCCCCGCCTGTGGCACTCCCTTTCGCGCGAATATCTACACGCTGGTTGACGCCACCGACCAGCCTGCCCTCAAGGTGGCCCTGCTCAGCGGCCAGCTTAACGTGGCCGTCTGCCCGAACTGTGGCGCGGGGGCCATGCTCGGCGCGCCGTTGATCTACCACGACGCGCGCAAGCAACTCTGCCTGGTTTACTTTCCTCAGGAGTTGAACGCCCGCCCGGAGGAGCAAGAGCGCTTCATCGGCGAGACGACCGGTTTCTTGATCCGTTCGCTGCCCGCCGATGCTCCCCGGGCCTACCTGCTGGCGCCGCGTCGCTTCCTGACGCTGCCGTCGCTCCTCGATGCCATTCTCGAAGCCGATGGCGTCAGCCGTGAGACCCTGGAACGCCAGCGGGCCTATGTGGATCTGATCAGTGAACTGGCCACCACGGTGAACGATGAAGGGCGTTTCAACGCCCTCGTTGCCGAACGGCGCGCCGAGTTGACCCCGGAGTTCTTCGCCACCCTCGAGGCCTTCCTGCAAGCGGTGCCCGACTCGCAGGCAGAGTCGCGGGAGTTGCTGCTGCGGGTGCGTGAACGTCTCGACCAACTGGTGGGCGAAGCCGGGGACGAGGCCGCCGCCGAAGAGGTGCGCCAGGCCCTCGAACGGCTGCTGGCCGTCCCCGATGACCAGCTTGAGCAGGCCGTGGCCGAGCTGCGCCCGGTGATTGACTATAGCTTCTTCCAGGCATGGACCGGGCGCATCGAGGCGGCACAGGCCGCTGGCCAGACCGGGGAGGCGGCGCGCCTGACGGAGCGTCGCGCGCGCATCCTGGCCCTGGTAGAGGAGTTGGACCGCCAGGCGCAGGCGGAGTTCGAGGCCGGCAACGCCCTGCTCGCCGAGGTGCTCGAAGCGCCCGACCCGCTCGCCGCGCTCCACGAGCGGGCCGAGCGAGTGGACGACGGCTTCTTGATCGCGCTCTCGGCCAATGCCGCAGCCGCTCAGCGCTCCGGACGCGAGGACCTGGCGCGACGTCTGGACGACCTCGCCGCGGTGGCGGTCGAGATCATTCAGAGCCGGCTCTCGCCCGAAGAGCGGTTCATCAACGAACTGCTCCTCGCCGAGACGCCAAAAGAAGCCACGGCCCTGCTGCGCAAGAACGTGGCCAGAATCACCCCTGAACTGGTCACGCAACTCAATGAACTGGCCTCTCAGGAAGAGCGGCGCGCCAACACCGCCGGAGCCGAACGCCTGCGGCAACTCGCCCGTGAGGCCGGGGCAATGCTGTTCTGAGGATGAAGCTGTTCGTCCTGCGTCTGGTGGCGCTCCTTGCGCGGCCGTGGACGCGGCGGGCCGACCCTGGCCTGCCGCGTCGCGTCGTCGTGATCAAGCCTGACCACCTGGGGGACCTGCTCCTGGCGACACCGGCCCTCCAGGCCCTCCGCGCCGCTTTGCCCGAGGCCCACATCGGCGCCCTGGTTGGCCCCTGGTCCCGGCGGATGTGGCAGGGGTTGCCCGAAGTGGATACGCTGGGGGTGTTGCCCTTTCCGGGCTTCGAGCGCGACGCCGCGCGCCGGCGCCACCGGCGGCAACCCTACCTGACGCTGCTCCGGTACGCCGCGCTGCTGCGCCGCGAAGGCTACGACGCCGCGTTGATCCTCCGCGACGACCACTGGTGGGGGGCGCTGATGGCCCTGCTGGCGGGCATTCCCAGGCGCGTCGGCCATGCCTCGCCTCTCTGCGCGCCGCTGCTCAGCGAGGCGCTGCCCTGCGACCGGCGCCAACACGTGGCCCGGCAGGCCCTCGAGGTGGTGGCCCGGCTCGCCGGCGTGGGGTTACCTGCGCATCCTGGAACGCCGCCGCTGCGTTTTGCGCCTACCCCCGCCGAACGGGCCTGGGCCGACGCCTGGATCGCGGCCCACCTTGCGCCTGACGAAACCCTGGTGATTGTCCACCCCGGCACTGCCGGGGTGACCAAGCTCTGGCCGGCTGAACGCTGGGCAGTGGTGGGCGATGCGCTGGCCGCGCGCCCCGGCGCGCGGGTGCTGCTGACCGGCGGCCCTGGGGAGGAGGCTCTGGTGCGCCAGGTAGCCGGCGCCATGCGCCACCAGCCCCTGGAACTGGTGGGCGCGACCAGCATCGGTCAACTGGCGGCCCTCTTCGCGCGGGCCGCCCTGGTGCTGGGGGTTGACAGCGGGCCGCTGCATCTCGCCGTGAGCCAGGGGGCGCCGACGGTGCACCTCTTTGGCCCCACCGATCCGGAGCGGTTCGGGCCGTGGGGCGACCCGGCGCGCCATCGCGTGCTGCGGGCCGGGTTGGCCTGCAGCCCGTGCCACAACATCAATCGCTGCCCACGGGGCACCGCCGGTCCCGAGTGTATGCATGCCATTTCGGCTGAGATGGTGCTTGGTGCGGCAAGCTGAGCGCAGTGAGGTGCGCAGTGGAGGGGCGCAGGGAGGCGCAGCCTCCTCACACCCCTCCATGGGTAATGCAGGATAAGTGTTCACATGTCTCCCGGGAGCGCGGGCAGCTTGCCCGCGGACACGCGACGGGCGCGACGCCCTCTCCCAGGCGCGCGGGTTCCCCCAGGTGTGAACAGGTACAACGCAGGGGGAAACACCCGCATGGCAATGCAACGCATGGAGGAAGAACCTCCCCGCGCTCCTCCATGGGTAACGCAGGGATGAACCTTGTCTCAGAGGTATCAGGACACGCGGGCCTGCAGCAACGCGCGCGCGACGGCGTCGAGCACAGCGGCCGGCCGGTTGCCGGCCGGCAACCCGATGCGGCGAATGAGCGCGCGTCGGTAGACATGCAGCGAGGCGGGGGCGAACGAACAGAGGCGCCGGTAGGGGTGGCGGTGGGGGACAGGTTCAGGGAAAAGGTGGACGATCATAGGTCGCTCGCTATGTTCGTGTATTCTCTCACAAAGTCATCATAGCGGCTACGCCGCACTGCGTCAAGCCCCTATTTCCGCGCAATTGCTGTGCATGATATTGCACGATCCCATGCGTATCTATCCAGATACCCGGGGTACCTGTTCACACCTGGGGTAACCCACGCGCCTGCGAGCGAAAGCGTTTCGCCCCCGTCGCGTGTCCGCGGGCAAGCTGCCCGCGCTCCCAGGAGACATGTGAACACTTACCTCCAGCCCTTCTCCGCCGGGGGTGGGAGTGCGGCTCCTCCCCCCGGCGGGGGGAGGTTGGGAGGGGGGCTGAAGCTCCGCACTCGCTTATTTGATAAGGTATTGGTTGTATCAGGGTACTGCCTGCCCGAAGGAGTCGCCCGACGCGGAAACCCATCTCTTTGTAGCAGGCGACGGGGTTGGGGCGAGAAAACAACCCGCAACGCCGCGGTAAGGAACGGCTACGGAGCCGCGCACCCCGTCCGAGCGCATTGGGGCGGCGCTCGGACGGCCCTGTTACACGAACCGCAGGGCCTGGCGCTTCATATAGGCCAGGATGGCGCTGATACCGTTGAGGCGCTGGGGACTGAGGATCTGGTGCAGGCCCATCTCGACGAAAAAATTCGCCGGCACGGCCAGCACCTGGACGGGGGTGGCGCCACGCAGCCCGTCGGCCAGCAGCGAAGCATAGCCGCGGGTCGTCGGGGCCTCGGGGGGCACATCGAAGTGAAAGACCAGCCCTTCACCCTGGCGTTCCGTGTGCAAGAACACGGGACTGGCGCACTCATCGACCTGCTCCATGCCTGCCCGTTCGCGTAAGTGCTCGGGCAGCGGCGGCAGCCGGTCGGCATACTCGAGCATCAACTCGAGCTTTTCGTTCCGGTCGCAGCCCTTGAACTCCTCGATGATCGCCTGCAGGCGCGGCGGGATGACGCTGGTCTCGCTCATAGCTCAATCAATCTGTAGAATATAGCCCTTGCCGCGCACGTTGAGCAGATAGCGGGGCGTGCTCGGATCGGGCTCGATTTTCTGGCGCAGGTGGTGGATATGGGGCTTGATCAACTCGCCTGCTTCCATATCGCTGGCCTCGTAACCCTGGGCGCAGCGCACCAGTTGGGTGTACGAGAGCATCTGACCGGCGTGCTCGGCCAGACACAGCAGGAGCCGGAACTCCGTCGGTGTGAGGTTGAGCGAACGACCGCCGAGGGTGGCCGTCTGGTGCCAGGTGTCGAGTTGCAACTGGCCAATGGTCAACTGGCGCTCGCTATTCGGGGTGCTGGTAGCCGGGGCCGGCGGGGCTGCCGGCGCGGGCGCGGATGGGACGCCACCGATCAGTTGGTCGAACGGCTCTGGCACCGGGCCGCCGGTGAGCGCCTGGGCCGCCGCGCTGATCGCCGAGATCAGCGCGGACTGGCGCAGGCGCCTGGCTCGCTCGGCCAGACCCGCCGCGACCCGCTCAAGGATCTGTTCCGGATCACTGGTCTTCAACATGTAGTCGAAGATGCCCTGGTGCATCCCTTCGATCGCCGTTTCGAGCGAACCATGCCCGGTCAACACGATCACCATCGTATCCAGGTCACGCTGGCGGAGGGCCTCGACCACCTGAATACCGTTGATCCCGGGCATCTGCAAGTCAACCAGCATGAGATCGAAGCGCTGGCGGTCGAACAGCGCGACTGCCTCCTCGCCGGTGGCCGCGGCGGTTACCACGTAGCCCGCGCGACTCAACAGGGCGCTCAAGGTCAGGCGGATATTCTGTTCGTCATCAACGACAAGGACCTGGGCAGGCTGACTCATGCTGTTTGCGCTCCGTGCCGAAAAGCACTATAGTTGGGACATCTGGCATTGCTGGCATTATAGCGCGCTAATCTTCAGAGTGTCAACGTGAGGCGCCTCCGGCCTTCCAGTGCCGTCTACCCCCCTTGAGCGATGCGGAGATAATGGTATGGGTGAGTTGGAGACCCTGCGGGCCCGTGTGGCGCAGTTGCAGGCGCAGTTGCAGGCAGCCGAGGCCCGCGCCGAGCAACTGGCGTGCGAGGCCGATGTCCAGCACAATCGGGCCGTTCACCTGCAGGCGCGCCTGAGCGCCATCCTCTCGATCTCGGCGGCGTTGTTGCTGAGCCGCGATGTTGACGCGATTGTGCATCTGGTGGTCAACGAGGCCGTCCACCTGTTCCCAGGCACCAGCGCCGTTCACCTCTACCTGATGGATTGCGACACCGAACGCCTCGTGCTCCGCGCTGGCGGCAACGCGCCTGGCTGTGGCCAGATTGTGGGCCTGGCCAGTCTGGCGGTGCTCTCGCCCCGCGCGATGTTGCTGGTGGGTCCAGAGCTGGAATTCGCCTTCGACCAGTTGAGCGACGCCGACCGTGAGGCGCTGCGGGGGGTGCTGCCGTACTGGCCGCCCTCGAGCGCCCTGATCACGCCCCTGCGGCTGGAAAACCAGCGTCTGGGGGCCCTGGTGCTCTACGGCGGGGTCAATGCGCACCTGTACCATCCGCGTGACCTGCCCTTCGTGCAGGCCCTCGGCGACCTGACCGCCATCGCGATCGACGAAGTCACGCAGCGTGCGCGGGCCGCCGCGCTCCAGCGTGATCTGGCCATCACCCAGTCGCTCCACGCCGAGGCGCAGGCGCGCCTCAACACCGCGCAGGCCCAGTTGCTCCAGAGCGCCAAGCTCGCCGCGGTTGGCGAACTCTCTGCCTCTGTGGCCCATGAGATCAACAACCCGCTCTACGCTGCCCGTAACAGCCTCTACCTGATCGAGCAGGATCTGCCGCCCGATGCGCCACAGCGCGGCTACCTCTCGATTGCCCAGCAAGAACTGGGGCGCATTGCCCGCATTATTACCCGCATGCGCGATTTCTACCGCCCCTCGCGCTCCGAACTTGCCAGCACCAATATCAACAGCATCCTCCGCGAAACGCTCGAACTCGTGCAGACGCACCTGCGTCACGGACGGATCACGACCACTACCAGCTTCGACCCCGATCTCCCCCTGAGCGTGGCGCATGCCGATCAATTACGGCAGGTCTTCCTCAACATTATCCTCAACGCCTGTGATGCCATGCCGCGTGGCGGCGAGTTGCGGGTCACCACCCAGTTGATCAAGGCGCGCCAGGAGGCGCCCGATACCATCGGGGTGATCATCAGCGACACCGGCGTTGGCATCGCCCCCGAGCATCGTCCGCACCTCTTCGAGCCTTTCTACACCACCAAGCCGCAGGGCACCGGCCTCGGGCTGGCCATCAGCGCCCACATCGTCACCCAGCACGGCGGGCGGATCACCGTCGACAGCGAAGTGGGCAAAGGCACTACCTTCACCATCCTCCTCCCCGTCAATAGTGATCCCCAGGAACCACCTCCAGCCTGACGTGACCACGGGGGAAGCAGGTTCCCCCGTGTCCCCACCCGGTGGGAGGGTCTGGGAGGGCTGCGCCCTCACGCAGGGGTGTGGGGAAACCTGATTTCCCCACACCCCCGCCCGTTTGAGGGCCTGGCCCTTGCGCAGGGGGATGGGGGAACCGGGTTCCCCCATGCCCCCGCCCGCGGGGAGGGCCGGCCCTTGCACAGGGGGGATGGGGGAAGCAGGTTCCCCCGTGTCCCCACCCGGTGGGAGGGTGTGGGAGGGCTGCGCCCTCTCACGCAGGGGTGTGGGGAAACCTGATTTCCCCACACCCCCGCCCGTTTGAGGGCCTGGCCCTTGCGCAGGGGGATGGGGGAACCGGGTTCCCCCATGCCCTGTTTGCATTGGGCATTGTGCCACGGCGCAGCGGGCGTTTTTGGTGTGCGCGCACCCGGTGCGGTGAGTCGCCAGGGCCTGAAGAGACCGGATTTTCCTACGTTCATGGTAGTTGACATGCGTCGTTATTTCGCATCTGGGCGCTGTAGAGACAAATTCTCGTACAATGTGTCACAAGTTGTTGCTTCGCCACTAGTAGTTGTCACCTCGTCCCATCACAGGCGGCGGTGAGACTGCTACGATAGGAGCGATCGACCGGCGAGAGTTGTAGCCTTGATCTTGTGCGCCGGAGGAGTGATCGCACCATGCCACCGAGGCAGATCTACATTGTTGATGACGATCCCATTGCCGCGCTGATCACCCAGCGCGGGCTGCAAACGTTGCTGGGTGAGCAATTCACCATCACCGTGGCCCCCTCCCCAAATGCGGCCTGGCTGGCCTGTGCCGATGGTCGGGTGGATCTGTTGATCGTTGACCCGAGCCCTCACCTGAGCGGGGTCATCTCGCTGGTGCGGGCGGTGCGTACCTTTCGCCCGTCCATTCCTGTGCTGGTGCTCACGGCCTACGATACGCCCGGGTTGCGCGCCAAAATGCGCGACCTCGGCGTGGATAAGTATGTCGCAAAACCGATTGACCTGCACGACCTCTTACCGGTGGTGACCAGTGCCCTGGCATCGCTCCCGCCGCGCCTTTCCCCCGGCCCCTCCCTCGCTACCATCAGCGCTGGTCTCGTCCACGGCAAGTAACCTCACCCGGAGGCCCGCGCACCCCGGCCCCGGCCCGCGGGAGGGTTTGGGTGGCCGCTTCGCGCCTATGCGCACCGCTCTATGGTATGATGGGAGCAAGGCGTCGAAGAGGCTCTTATGCGTGGATTCCGTTTTGACTGGCGCTGGCTGGTGCTCATCGGCCTGATCGCTATCCTGGCGAATGCCCGATCGCTCCCCTGGTTCGTCACTGCCCTGGCCCTGGCAGTGCCCGGGGGCTATTTGCTCATGCTGGCCTGGCGCGCCTGGGAGGGAAACGGTGGCCGGGGTGGCGCGAATGGCCGCCGCGTCACTTACTGGCGTGGCCAGCGCATTGAAATGCACGGGCCTCCCCGCCGCGTTCGCCCGGAGACCTGGAGCGCGATCGCGCCGATCCTGATCTACGGCATCGGGGGGGTGGTCCTGGTCCTCGCCGCCCTCGCAGTGGTGGCGCGGGCGCTGTAAGAGCCTGTGCCGATAACCATTTCCATGCTCGGCGGGCCGGTTCCGCCTGGCTGCCGCTCGATGCAGGGAGATGGGGAAGCCGGGGTTCCCCGGCGGTTCGGTGAACCGGTTCCTGGAAGGATGACGCCTGCCCGGCCCCTGCTCGAGGCAGCCGTCCATGCGGCTGCGCCGCACCACGCCGCAATGAACATCCGGGTGTTCCTGGGAGGGCGCAGCCCTCCCACACCCTCCCGCGGGTGGGGGAATGGGGAAACCCGGTTTCCCCATTCCCCTCTTCGAGAGCCTATGTTCACGTTAGAGGGATGGAACTGTGGGGGTGGCAAACCGGCCAGGAATCCTCAGGGGTGGCGCCTTGCGACGCCACCCCTGGGGAGAGAGGAGAAGGAGATGACAAGAGTATACCACCTTTTGTGATGCTGTGGTGTGTTCCAGATTACAAATCTCATAACCCTGGCTTAATCTTTTGCAACGAGGCTTAATCCAATGCCCTTCATGGACGGCCTGCTCCAGCGCAGGCGGTTGACCACCGCGCATCAGGACGAACTCCTGGCTGAGTTGCGCGGCCTGCTCGAGGCGCTCGACGCGGCCTTCGAGCGCTTCGGCCCCGATGTTGACCCCGGCGACCGGCGGGCCTTGCGCGAGACGATCGATCACCTGGAGGAACTCTTTTTGATCGTCATTGCCGGTGAGTTCAACTCCGGCAAATCGAGCTTTCTCAATGCCCTCCTCGGCGAGCAGATCCTCCCCGAAGGGGTGACGCCGACGACCGATACGATCACGCTGCTCCAGTACGGCGAGGAGGTAAGCAGCGTGCCCCGCTCCGGCGGGCTGCGCGTCACCACCTATCCCGCCGAGGTGCTGCGCCAGCTCAGCATCGTGGATACACCGGGAACCAATGCCGTCATCCGCCACCACGAACAGTTGACCCGCCAGTTCATTCCGCGCGCCGATCTGGTCCTGTTTACCACCTCAGCCGACCGTCCTTTCACCGAGAGTGAGCGTGGCTTCCTGGAGTTGATCAAGGAGTGGGGCAAGAAAATCATCATTGTTCTGAACAAAATTGACATCCTCAGCCCCGAAGAACTCGAGCAGGTGCTCGCGTTCATCAGTACGAACAGCCGCGCGCTGCTCGGTCTGACGCCGGAGATCTTTCCCGTCTCGGCCCGACAGGCTATGCGCGCGCGCCAGCAGGACGGCGAGGAGCGCGAGCGATTGTGGGCCGCCAGCCGTTTCGGCGAGGTTGAGCACTACATTATCAATACCCTTGATGAAGAGACCCGCGTCCGCCTCAAGCTCCTCTCACCCCTCGGCGTGGCCCAGAAGTTGACCGGGGCCTACCTGGGCCTCACTGAGAACCGCCTCGCCACCCTGCGCGAGGACCTGGCCACCCTCGATAATGTCGAACAGCAACTCGGCCTGTTCAAGGACGATCTGCGCCACGATCTCAAGTACTACCTCGGCGAGATTGACCAGATTTTCGAGGACCTGGTCCAACGCGGCGGGGCCTTCTTCGACGAGCATATCCGCCTGAGCCAGTTGCCCGTCCTGATGAACAGCGAGCGTCTGCGGGCCATGTTCGAGCAAGAGGTGCTCGGCGACCTCGACCAGCAGATTGACCAGAAAGTCAACGCCATCGTGGACTGGATGGTTGAGAAGAATCTGCGCCTGCAACAGAGCGTGGACGAGTACATCAAGCGCCGGGCCGGCCAGCATAGCGAGAAGCTGATCGGCAGCGTGGGCGGTAGCTTCGAGTACAACCGGCGCGCGTTGCTGGATACGGTGGGCGGGGCGGCCACCGAGGTGGTCGCAAGCTACGACAAGCAGGCCGCCTCGGCCGAACTGGCCGATGAGGTGCGCTCCTCGATTGCCGCGACGGCGATCACCGAGGTGGGCGCCGTGGGTCTGGGCGCGATTGTCGTGGCCCTGGCCCACGCCGTCTGGCTTGATTTTACCGGCATTCTGGCCGCGACGGCGGTGGCCCTGGGGGGCTTCGCGCTCTTGCCGGCCAAGAAGCGGCAGGCCAAAAAGACCCTGCGCGAGCGGGTCGAGCAGATGCGCGGGCAGTTGCGCGCGAGTGTGGAGCGGCAGTTCGATCGGGAGGTGGACCGTTCCGTTGGCCAGATCCGCGAGCGCAACGCCCCCTTCACACGCTTCGTGCGCGCCCAGCAGGGCCAGTTAACCGAGTTGCAACAGAAGTTCGCCGAGATTGACACCGGGCTGGGACGGCTGCGTAAGGAAATTGAAGGCTAAGGCCATTGGTCCAGCCGGCCACGCGGCTCCGCTGCACACTGACGGGATGAACATACTTCCTGGGAGGGCGTAGCCCTCCCAAACCCTCCCACCGGGTGGGGGAATGGGGAAACCGGGTTTCCCCATGTTCACGTGAGACGGTCATGCGCATGGCGCACCACGCCCAATGACCATGACCTGGGAGCGCGGGCGGGACGCCCGCGCCACGGCTCCGCGGGCACGGTGACAGCCCCTTCTCTGACCCTCCCCTGCTGGGGGAGGGAAGTCGGCTCCTCCCCCCAGCGGGGGGAGGCTGGGAGGGGGGCTGAACCCGGCGCACGATGGTCACCTCAGGCTTTCAATTCGGTGAGAAAAGTTGACAGAGCCAGCGCGCAACGCTACCCTGTAGGGGCAAGGGTAGAGATGCCCCCGCGCGCAGGTTCAACGGCCTGGGCGGGATTCTGGCTGACCATGGACCTTTCACGTCTCTGGGCGCGGCTCAATCCCCTGACCTCGCCCTTTGCGTTGATCGACATTCTGGTGGTTGCGCTGCTCGTCTACTGGCTGCTGGGCATCGTGCGCGGCACCCGGGCGGTGCAACTGTTGCGCGGGATCGGCATTGTGCTGGCATTGACCATCTTCGTGGGCACGGTTGCGCGCGATCAACTGCAGACGCTCTCGTGGCTGCTCAGCACGATTGTCACGCCGGCCTTGATCGTCGGCGTGCCGGTGCTGTTCCAGCCGGAACTGCGGCGCGCCCTGGAGTCGCTGGGACGCTCCAGCGAACTGCTCAGCCGTCCCCTCTCCGGGGCCAATCGTTCCGAACTGCTCGAAACGATCAACAGCATCAGCCGGGCGGCCATCCAACTCTCGCAGCAGGGGGTCGGCGCGCTGATTGTGATCGAGCGCAATTCACGCTTGCAGGAGTATGCCGAACGGGGGGTCATCCTTGACTCGCGGATCTCTACCGCCCTGTTGTTGAACATTTTCTACCCCAACGCGCCGTTGCACGATATGGCAGTGATTGTGCGCGGCAATCGCATTCTTGCCGCGAATGTGGTGCTGCCGCTCAGTGAAGATGTGATCGGACCACGACGCTACGGGACGCGCCATCGCGCTGCCAAGGGGATCAGTGAACAGACCGATGCGCTGGCCGTGGTGGTCTCCGAGGAAACGGGGGCGATTTCCCTGGTGCAGGACGGACGCATGGCCAGTTATCTGACCGAAGCGCGTCTCCGCACTATGCTCGCGGGGTTGTTGAGTGTGCCCCTCGAAGCCGAGGGGAAGTGATCGAGCAATCCTGCGCGGGTGGTATACCTGACGTGAACATAGGCTGCTGGAGCAGGGGGATGGGGAAACCGGGTTGCCCCGTGCCCCCGCCTGCGGGAGGGTGTGCGGGGCGCAGCCCTGGAGCAGGAGGATGGGGAAACCGGGTTTCCCTATGCCCCCGCCCGCGGGAGGGTATGGGAGGGCGCAGCCCTCCCAGGAAGAACCTATGTTCATCCTGTTCGTGTGCGGCGGAGCCGTATGGACGGCTTGTGTGAAAGGCCTCCTCTATGCTGGCGGATGCGGCGACAAACGTCGTGCTGGCAACCCCGGGTGCGCTGGCCTCCGGCCCGCATGCAGGCGGGCCGCCCGGGTTCCCAGCCACCCCCCACCAGAGAGAACGTTCGCCAGCAGGAGCAATGCACCATGGGTACGAGGCGGGATGTCTAGCTTTCGCGCCACGCTCTTGCGGGTCGCGCTGTCGGTCGGCCTCAGTTTTTCCCTCTGGGCCTTTGTCTCGTTCAGCCAGAACCCCGAAGAGAGTGTGACCTTTCCCGATCTGCAACTGGAGGCCACCGGCCTGGAGGAGGGTCTGGTTATTGTTGACCCGAACGGCCTGCCGACCCAGGCCTTGCCACAGGTGGATGTCACTCTGGTGACGGACCGTCGCCAACTGGCGCAGTTGCGGTCGGTGGATGTGCGCGCGGTGATCGATCTCAGCAATTTGGGGCCGGGCGATCATATCGTACCGGTGAACGTGCGACCAACGCGCAACAATATCTCCTTTACTCCTCGCCTCGTCGATCCATCGTCGGTGCCCGTCCGGCTGGAACAACTTAGCGTTCGACAGGCGCCGATCAATCTCCAGGTCCGGGGCAATCTGCCCTTCAGTTTCGAGCGCGGTGAACCAGCGATTACTTATGCCGGCCAGCCGATCGAACTGGTGGAGGTGCGGGGGCCGTTGAGCCGGGTGGAGCGGGTGATCGCCGCAGTGGCCACGGCGAATGTCGAGCAGTTGCGGGCGACGTACCTGGCGCCCCTGGCGCTTACGGCAACCGATGTGCGTGGTCAGGCGGTGGAGGGGGTGCAACTCACCCCCGCGACGGTTACCGTGGAGATCCCGATCAAACCGGTGGTGGGGCTGAAACTGGTGCCGGTCCAGCCCAGCGTGGTTGGTCTGCCGGCGCCTGGTTATGTCATCGCCGCGGTAACCGTCAACCCGCCGCTGATTGCGGTAGCCGGCAGTTCCGGGCCCCTCGATCTGGTGGACGTGCTCCGCACCGAGCCGATCGATGTCAGCGGCGCCCGCACGGTGGTGGAGCAGATGGCGCCCATCATCTTTCCCGATGGCACGTCGCCCCGCGAAGGGGAGCCGGATCAGGTGCGCGTCACGGTGCAACTGGCGCCGGTGACCCTGCCCCTGCAGATCCAGTTGCCGGCGCCGGTGACGCTGGCAGGCCTTGCGCCAGGATTGCAGGGCAGTGTGAATCCGCCGACGCTTGAACTGACCCTGGCAGGCACGAGCCAGGCGCTGGCGACGTTGAGCCAGGCGCCGCTGCGGGCGGTCGTTGACGTGAGCGGTCTTGGCCCCGGCGGCTACCGTTTGTCGGTTCGCGTGGATCTGCCGCCGGGCGTCAGTCTGAGCGGCGCCCCGCCGGAAGTGCAGGTCACACTGCGGTTGCCCCTCACGCCGACGCCCACGCTCGAGCCGGGCAGCCTCGAAGGGTCGCCGACCCCGGAGCCGGGCGCCACCCCGGAGCCGGGCGCCACCCCGGAGCCGGGCGCCACCCCGGAGCCGGGCGCCACCCCCGAGACCACCCCGACGCCATAGGGCACGCCCCGATGCGGTGCGTGTTCACGTCAACCGTCCATGCGGCTCCGCCGCACAATGCCGCAATGAACATACGGTTGTTCCTGGGCGGGCGCAGCCCGCCCCCACCCTCTCGCGGGCGGGGGAACGGGGAAACCGGGTTGCCCCACACCCCTCTTCGAGAGCCTATGTTCACGTTAGCCGTCCATGCGGCTCCGCCGCATACCGACGGGATGAAAAAAGGTTCTTCCTGGGAGGGCGCAGCCCTCCCAAACCCTCCCGCCGGGTGAGGGTATGGGGAAACCTGGTTTCCCCATACCCCTGCTCGAGGGCTGCGCCCCCCAAACCCTCCCACGGGCGGTGTATGTGCACCTCGGGGAGGGCGTCCCGCCCGCGTCGCGTCTCCGCGGGAAAGCTGCCCGCGCTCCCAGGAGAAATGTGAACAGATACCCGATGAGTTTGACACCCTCCCAGGGCCGTGTTAGAGTCGCGCCTATCTGCGATATTTCTCACACACAGGAGGTACGCGGTCGCCTCCTGGCGAGGAGGGGTGGAGGGCCGCGGGCCCTTCACGAACCGCTCGTTCCCCGCCCACGGCGGCCCGGCGCACCGCCGGCAGCGCCCCCGCCGCAGTCGGGGAACAGGGACGCATAGGGCGGTCCTCCCCGTGCCCCTCCACCGCGTACGTCCTGTCACCCGGTGCGGGCGCCGGTCCGCGCAACCAGGTAGGGCGCGAACCGGCATGGGTTAGCGAGTCAGGGCAAGCAGGATCGAGATGCACAGCACGCGAAGGAGAGAGCCGTGAGCGAGCGATTGGGAACCCCCGAGCGTCCGTTGCGGGTTGCAATTGTCGGCGCGGGCCCCGCAGGCTTTTATGCCGCTGAGGCCCTGCTCAAGCAGAAAGATCTCGCTTGTCGGATAGACTTCTTCAACCGGCTGCCTACCCCATATGGGCTGGTGCGCGAGGGTGTCGCGCCCGATCACCAGTCGATCAAGTCGGTGACCCGGGTGTACGATAAGCTCGCCGCCGCGTCCAACGTGCGCTACTTCGGGAACGTGACCTTCGGCAGGGATGTGCTGCACGAGGATCTCCGCCGGTACTATGACCAGATCATCTATGCCGTGGGCGCCCAGTCGGATCGCAAGATGGGCATTCCCGGCGAGGATCTGCAGGGGAGCATGCCGGCCACGATCTTCGTCGGTTGGTACAATGGCCATCCCGATTACCGGGACCTGCCGATCGATCTCTCCTGTGAGCGGGTGCTGGTGGTGGGCAATGGCAATGTGGCCATGGATGTCACGCGCATTCTGGTGAGCGACCCCGACGCACTGGCCAAAACTGACATTGCCGACCACGCCCTGGAGGTGCTGCGGGCGAGCAAGGTGCGCGAAGTGGTGATGCTGGGCCGCCGCGGGCCGGCCCAGGCAGCCTTTACCAATCCTGAGTTGAAAGAGTTCGGCGAATTGCCCGGCGTGGACGTGATGGTTGATCCCGCCGATCTGGAGCTTGACCCGTTGAGCGAGGCCAGCCTGGCCGAAGACAAGACCGCGGCGAAGAATGTCGAGATGCTGCGCGCCTACGCTGCCCGGGGCAGCACCGGCGCGCCGCGCCGGATCGTGATGCGCTTCCTGGTTTCGCCGGTAGAGGTGATCGGCAAGGACGGGCGGGTCGCCGCGGTGCGCATCGAGCGCAACCAGTTGTTCCAGGCGCCCGATGGGAGCTTGCGCCCCAGAGGCACCGGGGTGTATGAGACGATCGAGTGCGGCATGATCCTGCGCTCGGTGGGCTACAAGGGCGTGCCGCTGCCCGGTGTGCCTTACGATCAGGCCACCGGCACCATTCCCAATCGCGGCGGGCGAGTGATCGATCCCGCCACCGGGGAGCCGGTCCCCGGCGAGTACGTCGTCGGTTGGGCCAAGCGTGGCCCCTCGGGGGTGATCGGCACCAACAAGCCCGACGCCGCCGCCACCGTCGCCCTGATGCTGGAAGATGCGCCGCACCTGACCCCGGCGCCCGACGATGGCGATATCGAGAGCCTGCTGCGCGAGCGCGGCGTGGATGTTGTGACCTACGCCGACTGGAAGACGCTTGACACTCACGAGACCAGCCGGGGCGCCGCCCAGGGTCGCCCGCGGGTGAAGGTTACGCGAGTGGACGAGATGATGGAGATTATTCACGCCGGGCGGCAGAAATAAGCGCTCGGGCATGGGTGCTCCGCAACCAATCTTCACGATGCGCATCGTCATGCTGGCGCCGTTCGGCATTCGCCCCAAGGGAACCCTGCTGGCGCGCATGTTGCCGCTGGCCCGCGCCCTCGCCCGCCGCGGCTGCGCGGTGAGCATCGTGGCGCCCCCCGTGCATAACCCGGAGGACGCCGGTACGCGGGTGGTGTATGACGGCGTGCCGGTCACCCATACGCCGCTCCTCCGCCCCGGGCTTGCCGGGGCGCTGCGCCAGAGCGGCGCCATGCTGCGCCAGGCCCTGACCGAGCGGCCCGACCTGCTGCACCTCTTCAAGCCGCGGGGCTTTGGCGGCCTGGCCGCGCTCTTCGCCCGTGCGCTGCGGCCCGCCCTGCCCCTCGTCGTGGACGCCGATGATTGGGAGGGGTGGGGCGGCTGGAACGACCTGCTGCCCTACCCGGGCTACGCCAGACGGCTCTTTGCCTGGCAGGAACGCGACCTGCCTCGCCGCGCCGCCGCGGTGACCGTCGCCAGCCGGACCCTGGAGAGCCTGGTCTGGGCCATGGGCGTCGCGCCGGCGCGGGTCTTCTACCTGCCCAATGGCCTGGCCGCGCCCACGGCGCCGCTCGCCCGCGATCGAGACGCCCAGGCGGCGGGGCGGTCCATAGTGCTCTACACTCGCTTCTGGGAACTGGACATGGCGGAACTGGCGGCGGCGCTGGCAGCCATTCACCTGCGACGCCCGGACGCGCGGTTGATCGTGGTAGGCCGGGGCGAACGGGGCGAGGAGCGGGAACTGCGCGCGCGCGCCGAACGCGCCGGTTTCGGCGCCATGCTCGACGAGCGGGGGTGGCTCGACCCGGCGCAGATCCCCGCGACGCTGGCCGGGGCAGCGATCGCCCTGGCCCCCGCCCGCGACACACTGATTAACCGCGCTCGCTGCTCGGCCAAACTGCTCGAACTGCTCGGAGCCGGTCTGGCGGTGGTGGCAAGCGATGTGGGCGAGGCGCGCGCCTTCATCGAGCACGAACGTAGTGGCCTGCTGGCGCCCCCCGGCAACCCTGGCGCCCTGGCCGCCGCCGCCCTGCGCCTGCTCGACGACCCGGCCCTGCGCGCCCGCCTCGCCGCCGGGGCGCGCCAGACAGCGGCGCGCTATGACTGGGACAACCTGGCAGCCGTGGCCGAGCGGGCCTACGCCGTCGCTATCGGGTAACATAACAGCCCCGTCCATGCGGCTGCGCCGCACACTACCGAATAAAGGTTGTTCCTGGGAGGGCAAAGCCCTTCCAGACCCGCCCGCGGGCGGGAGGATGGGTGCGCGGGCCTCCGACCCGCATCCGCAATGGGATAAAAGGATTCTCCTGGGAGGACTGCGCCCTCCCAAACCCTCCCACGGGTGGGGCGTGGGGAAACCCGGTTTCCCCACACCCCTGCTCCAGCAGCCTATGTTCACGTTAGCCGTCCATGCGGCTCCGCCCCACACCGACGGGATGAACATACTTCTTGGGAGGGCTACGCCCTCCCACACCCTCCTGCGGGCGGGCTGCGCTCTCACCCTCCCGTGGGCAGGGGCGTGGGGAAACCCGGTTTCCCCACACCCTTGCTCCAGCGGCCTATGTTCACGTTAGTATGTTCGACTGGCTCTTCAGCAAACGTCGCCCGCCCGCGCCTGCGGCGCCCCCGCTCCGGGAGCGCCCGGTCAACGTCGCGCCGATTGACCTGCGTGTGGCGATGATCGTTCACGACCCGGTGCTGGAAAGCCGCGGCGGCCAGCGGCTGCACGCGCATTTCGGCTGGCACGATCCCGAAGCCCTGGCCCGGCAGTACAGCGCCGACCTGTACCACTGCTCCGGCGGCATCGCCCGCTACACCATTGTCGAACGACACCTGGTGGACGGCTACCCGGTGAAGGTAGACGGCTTCGCCTACGACGACGAGCGCTACCTGGCCTGCTGGGCTCGCGGGGGCGGCTTTCACCATCCCGACGCGGCGGATTACCATCGTCTGCTCGACGACTTCGCTATCCCCCAGAAGGTGCTGGCAGGCGAGATTGACGAAGTCTGGCTCTTCGCCTTTCCCTACGCCGGCTACTACGAGAGCCACATGGCCGGCGCGGGGGCCTTCTGGTGCAATTCGCCGCCCCTGGCCGGCAGCGAGCGCTGCCCGCGGCGGTTCGTGGTGATGGGCTTCAACTACGAACGTGACGTCGGTTGTATGCTGGAGAACTTTGGGCACCGGGTCGAGTCGATCATGGCCCATGTCTACCGCGGGCGGCGTGGCGAACGGAATCTGTGGGAACGCTTCACCCGCTACGACCTGACCCACCCCGGTCGCGCCGAGTGCGGTAACGTCCACTTCGCGCCCAACAGTCGCGCCGACTACGACTGGGGCAATCCGCGCCCGGTGTTGTGCCACGCCGACGCCTGGTACAGCTTCCCCGACCTGAGCGCCCCGCCGCGGATGATGGACGCCAGCGAGTGGGGCGGGGGAGATATGCGCCTGCATCACCTCTGGTGGCTGGCGCACCTCCCCCGTGCCGCCGGCGAGACCGATGGCGTGCTCAATAACTGGTGGGCCTATGCCCTGCGGCCGGACATAGTTGCCGACGCGCCCCCTTCCTGACGTGAACATGGGGGAACCAGGTTCCCCCATACCCCCGCCCGCGGGAGGGTTTGGGCGGGCCAGGCTCTCCCGCAGGGGGAGGAGGAAACCGGGTTTCTCCCCGCCCCCGCCCGCGGGCGGGCCAGGCTCTCCTGCAGGGGGAGGGGGCAACCGGGTTTCCCCCTATCCTCACCCGGTGGGAGGGTTTGGGCGGGCGTAGCCCTCCCAAGAAGTATGTTCATCCCGTCGGGGTGGGGCGCAGCCGCATGGATGGCTGAATGTGAACATAGGCTGCGAGAGCTAATACGTTCACCTAAGCGCATGTGGCGCGGCAACCCCCCTCCCAACCTCCCCCCGCTGGGGGGAGGAGCCGGACTCCCGCCCCCGGCGGGGGAGGGCTGGGGTAGGGGCAGTCACCTTCGTTGCAACGTATTGCCGCTCGAGCGTGGATATGGGGCAACCGGGTTTCCCCATCCCCCCACCCGGTGGGAGGGTTTGGGCGGGCTACGCCCTCCCAAGAAGTATGTTCATCCCGTCGGTGTGCGGCGCAGCCGCATGGACAACCGATGAGGTTAGCCAGGGGGACGGGTCGGCGCAGGAGGCTAACGCGGGCAGGTTATGGAGAAGCTGCATGTGCCTGTTCGATCACCATGGCGGCGCGGAGCAGGGTGGTTTCCTGCCAGGGGCGCGCCACCAGTTGCACGGCCAGGGGCAACCCGTCGCTGCCGCGCCCGGCGGGCATACTGAGGGCCGGCCACCCCAGACAGTTGAAGGGGATGGCCAGGCCATTGTTGGCCGGCACGCCGCGGGCCGGTATTGGCCCCGGATGCATGGGCAGCACCAGCAGGTCCACACCGGCCAGCCGTTCGCCGAGCGTCCGGCGCAAGACGGCCCGGCCTTGCTGCGCCCTGATGAGGTCGCCTGGCGCGTAGGCGAAGTTGGCCAGCAACCGCTGGCGCGGAAACTCGCCGTAGGCCTCGAGGCGCGTCCGCAGCCAGGGCAGGTGAAAGGCCGACGCCTCCATGCCCAGGAGGGCCGTGCCAAGCACGCGCAGCCGGTCGAGTTCGGGCACGTCGAGTTCGACCACCCTGGCCCCTGCCGTGACCAGCAGTTCGGCCCCGCGCCGTGCCGCCGCATGTTGCTCCTGCTCCGCGAGAGGCTTGCCCGAGCCATCTTCCCCCACCAATCCCACCCGCAGCCCGCCCGCCTCTGCCGCAAGGTCTGCGTAGGCAAAGGGCGGGGCGGGGCGCAGCGTCCGCCCGTCGCGCGGATCAGGCCCGGCCAGGAGCGCCAGGAGCGCGGCGGCATCGGCGACGCTGCGCGTAAGCGGCCCGAGATGGTCAAGCGACCAGGAGAGAGGGACCGCGCCGGCCAGACTGCTGCGGCCCCAGGTGGGTTTCAGACCCACCAGCCCGCAGAAGGCCGCGGGGATGCGGATCGAGCAGCCCGTGTCGGTGCCCAGGGCGGCCAGGGCCATGCCCGTGGCCACCGCTACCGCCGAGCCGCTGCTGGAGCCGCCGGAGTCGCGCGAGGGGTCGAAGGGGTTGGCAGTGGCGCCGTAGTGGGCGTTGTTCGAACCGGGCGAATAGGCGAACTCGGAGAGGCGCGTTTTGCCGACGATGATCGCGCCGGCGGCGCGGAGGCGGGTTACGGCCGTGGCGTCGGTGGCGGCAACCGATTGGGCCAGGATGGTCGAGCCGGCGGTGGTGGGCAGCCCGGCCACATCCAGCAGATCCTTCACCGCCACCGGAAGGCCGTGGAGCGGACCGCGATCCTGCCCGGCGGCCAGTTCGGCCTCGGCGCGACGGGCGTCGGCCAGGGCCTGCTCGGCCATGACCAGTTGAAAGACGTTCAGCGGGCCATCCAGGGCGGCGATCCGCGCCAGGGCCGCCTCGACCAGCGCCGTGGGGCTGGCGCCGCCCGCGCGGATCGCCGCTGCGGCGCCGAGCACGGTGTCGGCGGGTCGTGGCGCCGGCATGGCGGCAGGCGCGGGCAGGGGCGCGGCAACCTCTTCTTCCGGGACGGGCAGACTTCCGGCGTCCAGGTAGTCGGGCAGAGTGTCGGCGGGCACACCGGCGACGATGCGCTCGAAATCCGCCAGCCGGTTCAGAAAGCCCCTCGCCTGAATGCCCGCCAGATCATCATCGGTGGCGGGGATGCCCAGAGCGCGCAGGTTGGCCCGCAGACGATCAATGGGGTTGGTCATGGCGCTACTCTACCTTCTTTCGAAGTCCTGGCTGAAGTCCCTCACCCGCGTTTCCCCTCCCCGAGCGGAAGAGGCGGCGATCACGTATGGCGTCCTCATGCCCGCTTCTCCCTCTTTGCTTGACGGAGAAGGGGGCCGCGGGGTGAGGTTGAGGCGCAGTGAGCGACGTTGACGTGGCCCTATGGCTACCGGGAAGTATTGTACCCTAACTCTCCTGGCGTATCCGGCAACTGCCGGTAAGGCGCTGCTAACGTGAACATAGGCCCTCGGAGCGGGGTATGGGGAAACCGGGTTTCCCCACGCCCCCACCCGCAGGAGGGTTTGGGAGGGCGTAGCCCTCCCAAGAACAACCTCATGTTCATCCTGTTCGTGTGCGGGGGGCCAGCGGCCCGACAACTGTGACGAGGCGCTTCTCGCGAGAAGGCCCGGTCCATTCCGACCCTGACCATCAACCCTTAGCGCGCCGGGTCCTCTAACGCCTCGGCATACACGGCTTCCAGGCGGTCGAGCATGCGCTCCAGACTGAACTCGCGTTCCGCGCGCGCGCGGCCTGCGGCGCCGAGGGCGCGCGCCAGTTCGGGGTTGGCGATCAGCACCCGCAGGGCGCGGGCCAGGGCGGGCACGTCGTCGGGCGGCGTCACGAAGCCGGTTCGCCCGTGGAGCGTCACGTAGCTCGTGCCAGTGCCCACCTCGGTGGTGACCACCGGCAACCCGGCGGCCTGGGCCTCCACCTGGGCGATGCCGAAGGCCTCGCTCCGCTCAACCGCGGGCAGGGCAAAGACAGTGGCGGCGTGGTACCAGGCGCGCAACGCTTCTTCGGACTGGTCGCCAACGAAGTGGACGCGCTCCGCGAGGCCCAGCGCGGCGGCGAGGGCCTCCAGGTCGGCGCGGCGCAACGTGGCGTCGCCGCCGACAAAGACGGCCCGCGCAGGCACGTGGGCCATCGCCCGCACCAGCCGGTCGGCGCCCTTGTAATAGCGCAGCCGCCCGACGAAGAGCACCAGCGGCCCCGGAAAACGCGCCCGCAGCGCCGCCACCCGTTCCGGATCAGCCGTGGCGAAGCGGTCCAGCGGCGCGCCGAAGGGTACCACCCGGCAGCGAGAGGCCAGCGGCGCCAGCAGCGGCGAGGTGCGAATATACGCCGGGCTGCTCGCGACGATGCGCGCCGCCCGCCGCAGGGTGCGCCGGAACAGTGGGGCCAGGGTTCGCGCCAGGCGGCGCTGGCGCACGATATCGCTGTGGTAGGTGACCACCAGCGGCACGCCGGGCGCAGCGATCAGGGTTGCCAGATCGCCTGGCGGGAAGGGGTGGTGCAGGTGGATCAGGTCGGGCCGCGCGCGGGCCAGGAGCAGCGGCAGGGCCGGGCTAAGGGGGGTCGAGGCCAGGGTGGCCAGGCGACCGGCCCGGATCACGCGCACGCCGCCCTCCTCCGCTACCTGGGTACGGCGCGTGGCGCCGCTCACCAGCACCGTTACGGCGTGTCCCCGCGCCGCCAGACCCTCGGCGAGGAAGCGCAGGTGGTTCTCGATGCCCCCAATGACCGGGGGATAGTCTTTGTAGAGCAAAAGCAGGCGCATCGGCTTGCGGATGTTACCGCATGAGAAAGCCATCGACAACGTCATGGGCCGTGCATGGCCCGCGGGTAGGGGTGTGGGGAAACCTGGTTTCCCCACACCCCGCTCCAAAGGACAATGTGTAGCGGATTGATTTCTCAAAGACCATCAGCCCGACGGAACAAGGCGTCGTGCAAGATGGCACGGCGCACCCGGTTCGAACTGCATTATACCCGCCACGGCGTGATACAATGAGCATCGGCCCAGACGAGCGGGCAATCAGCCTGCCTCTGTCAGCCCAACCTGGGAGGCACACACAGGAATGGATGCAGTCCTCGTACTCGAAGATGGCCGGGTCTTTCCGGGGCGTTCGTTTGGGGCGCCGGGTCAGTGCATCGGCGAGGTGGTCTTCCACACCGGCATGACGGGGTATCAAGAGATCCTGACCGATCCCTCGTACTGCGGCCAGTTGGTCACCATGACCGCGCCGCACATCGGCAATACCGGGGTCAACGATTTCGATCCCGAGTCGCTCCGGCCTCAGGTGGCCGGCTTCATCGTGCGCGCCTATAGCGAGAACTTCAGTTCCTGGCGCGCCCGTGGCAGTCTGGCCCAGTTGTTGCGTGAGCACCGTATTGTCGCCATAACCGAAGTGGACACGCGGGCGCTCACCCGGCACATTCGCACCGCCGGGGCCATGCGCGGCATCATCTCAACCACCGGCGAGCCGGTTGAGGCGCTGCTGGCGAAGGCCCGCCAGGCCCCGCCGATGGAAGGCCTCGACCTGACCCGGGTGGTTACCTGCGAAGAACCGTACCACTGGGCCGAAGGTTCGGCCCCGTTTGGCCCGGTGTACCCCGGCGGCACGCCACCACTCACCTATCACGTCGTGGCGTATGATTTCGGTCTCAAGCGCACTATCTTGCGCCGTCTGGTTGACCATGGCTGCCGCGTGACAGTGGTGCCGGCCGGCACTCCGGCGCGCGAGGCCCTGGCGCTGCAGCCCGATGGCATCTTCTACTCCAACGGCCCGGGCGACCCCGCCGCCGCAACCTACGCCTTCGAGACCCTGCGCGACCTGCTGGGGCGCGTGCCGGTGTTTGGCATCTGTCTGGGCCACCAGTTGATGGGCCTGGCCCTGGGGGCGCGCACCTACAAACTGCCCTTCGGCCACCACGGCGCCAACCACCCCGTGCGCCACCTCGCGACGGGCCGGGTGGAGATTACCTCGCAGAACCACGGCTTCGCCGTGGACCCGGACACCCTGCCCCCCGAAGTAGAGGTGACCCACATCAATCTGAACGACCAGACGGTGGAGGGCCTGCGCCACGCCGGCCTTGGCTGCTTCAGCGTGCAGTACCATCCCGAAGCCGGCCCTGGCCCCCACGACGCGACCTACCTCTTCCGCGAGTTCACGACGCTCATGGCCGCCTGGCGGTAAGACTGGTTGGTTATTCATTCACGCTAACGTGAACATACGCCCTCGGCGAGGGGTGTGGGGAAACCGGGTTTCCCCACGCCCCCGCCCCGCAGGGGAATGGGGAAACCCGGTTTCCCCATTCCCCCACCCGTGGGAGGGTGGGGGAGGGCGCAGCCCTCCCAGGGACAACCGTATGTCCATCGCGGCGTTGTGCGCCCCGCGCATGGGACCTGAGGTGAACATAGGCTCTCGAAGAGGGGTGTGGGGAAACCGGGTTTCCCCACGCCCCTGCCCGCGGGAGGGTGAGGGCGCAGCCCGCCCGCAGGAGGGTGTGGGAGGGCGCAGCCCTCCCAGGAAGAACCTTTTTTCATCCCGTCGGTGTGCGGGGTGAGCCGCATGGACGGCTGAGGTGAACATAGGCTCTCGAAGAGGGGTAGGGGGAAACCGGGTTTCCCCCTACCCCCACCCGCGGGAGGGTTTGGGAGGGCGCAGCCCTCCCAAGAAGAACCTTTTTTCATCCCGTCGGTGTGCGGCGCGAGCCGCATGAGAATCTAACGAGTAACGAGGGCTTTCGTTGCCCGGCCCGTGGCGTGCCAGTTCGGGAATGAACGACTGCGGCATGAACGATCCGACTGACATCCCCGGCGTGGACCCGCGTAACCGCCTGAATGACCTGACCGGTCGCGAGTGGATCTACGCGCTGCGCTCGGTGATCAGCACGCGCTATCCAACCAGAGGCCCCGAGAGTTACGCCCATGAGTTGCGGCGCGCGCATCCGTCCCCCAAGCCTCCGCAACTCCTGGCCGAACTGGTGCGCTTCTTCACCCGCCGCGGCGGCCACGTGCTCGACCCCTTCGCCGGCGTTGGCGGCACTTTGATCGCTTGCTCGCTGGAGGGCCGCACGGCTGTGGGGGTGGACCTTTCGCCGGAGTACGCCGGCATCTACCAGGCTGTCTGTGAGCGCATCGGCATCGCGCCCCAGCCGTACCTGGTGGCCGATGCGCGCGAACTGGCGCGCCTCGAAGAGGTGCGTGCGCGCCCCTTCGACTTGATCCTCACCGACCCGCCCTATGCGGCAATGCAGGCCCGCGAGAAGACCGGCGAGCGCAAGAAGCGCGGCGCGAGCGCCCCGACACCCTTCACCACCTCCCCCGCCGATCTGGGGAACCTGGACTACTGGGAGTTCCTGCGCGAGTTGCGCCGGGTCCTGGAAGGCGCGCTCACGCTGCTCAAGCCCGGGGGCCATCTGGTGCTCTTCACCAAGGACCTGCAACCGACCGCCGAGCATCACAATATGCTGCACGCCGACATTGTGGCCTCCCTGGGTCAGACGCCGGGATTGGAGTTCCGCGGGTATCGTATCTGGCACGACCAGAGCCTCAATCTGTATCCGTTTGGCTATCCCTTCGCTTTTGTGGCCAATCAGGTGCATCAGTTTATTTTGATCTTTCGGTATGTGCCGCGGGGGCGATAAATACCACCGGGATAGCAATAGTCCTGGGAGGGCGCAGCCCTCCCGGCCCCTCCCCTGTGGCGGGGGAGGCCGGAGAACGCCGTTTCCACCTGTTTTACGGTGAACCATGCCCGAGGAACCCTTCCCTGTGGGCAAACCTGACACCCCACCCCCGTTGCCGCGGACCTATGCAGCCTGGCCGCTGGGCTGCGCCGTGGCCGGGCTGAGTCTGCTGGTGATGGTGAACGCCTTCGGGCTGTTCGGCATCCTGGCCGCTGCGGGGGGGACGCCCCGCTGGCTGCAACTGGGCGCGCCGTTGTTCTTCAGCCTGCTGGCGCCCCTGGCACAGATCGTCGGGTGGTGGTTCGCCCGCCGCCGTAACCCCTACGCCGCCCGTGTGCTGCTCTGGAGCTTCGGTCTTACCCTGGCGTTCGGGGCGATCATCACTGCCGTGTTGAACGTGATCGATAGTGTGACCCTCCGTAGATAATCGCAGGCAAGGCCATCGAGCGGTCTCACCGTCCAATCCTGGGAACGAAAAAAAGTTTTCCTGATGTGAACATAGGCTGCTCACCTACGCGCATGCGGCGCTGCAGCCCCCCTCCTAACCTCCCCCCAGCGGGGGGAGGAGCCGGACTCCCTCCCCCCAGCGGGGGGAGGGCTGGGGAGGGGGGCAGTCACCTTGCCCGCGGAGCCGCGATGCGGGCGGGACGCCCGCGCTCCCAGGTCATGGTCATTGGGCGTGGTGCGCCATGCGCATGACCGTCTCACGTGACCATGGGGGAACCCGGGTTTCCCCATACCCCCACCCGGTGGGCGGGCGCAGCCCGTGCGCAGGGGGCTGGGGAACCCGGGTTTCCCCATATCCCCACCCGGTGGGCGGGCGCAGCCCGTGCCAGGGGGGTGGGGAACCCGGGTTTCCTCACGCCCCTTTGTCAGGACCCTGGTACTATTGACACCCGCATCCGCGCCAAAGGTCCTTTCACGGCATCAGAATCGCCAGATTCAATACCCACACATGCACAGTACCTTCTGACTATTGTCGTATTGCGTCGTACGACCTATACTGCCAACGCGTAGAGCAAAACCTCTACCAACAACACTCGTATCGGAAGGGAGGTGAAACAATGCTTCGCAGCTTCTTCGCCAAGGAAGAGGGCCAGGGCCTGGTCGAGTACGCGCTCATTCTCGTGCTGATCGCCATTGTTGTTATCGGTATCCTGACGCTGCTCGGCGGCCGCGTGTCGCAGGTCTTCTCGCAGATCAACAGCGGTCTGAGCCGCTAGGCCGGTATCCGCAACACCTGTCCAACCAACGTACGCCTGTCGGTCCAACGTTCTACTCAGCAATCTAGCTCACACACAGGAGTACAACCGATGCTTCGCAGCTTCTTCGCCAAGGAAGAGGGCCAGGGCCTGGTCGAGTACGCGCTCATTCTTGTCCTGATCGCTATTGTTGTTATCGGTATCCTGACGCTGCTCGGCGGCCGCGTGTCGCAGGTCTTCTCGCAGATCAACAGCGGTCTGAGCCGCTAGCCCCTTCACATCGGTTCAACGCGAAGCGCCCCGCCGAATCTCGGCGGGGCGCTTCGCGTTGGGGAGCGAGCGGCGCGCGCGGGCGTGGCTCCAGGCAGGGCCGCGAGACGGGGCGCGCGGGTTGTCCCGCTCGTCTCACGGGAAGGGGGCCGGGAAGGTGTGGTCTTCCCGGCGTCATCTACCAAAGCATCATAGAGACGCCGCGTACTCGTGAGCGCTGGAGCGCTTCCTGTTGCCTTGAGCGGCAATCTACCATCCGCAATCTAACCTCTAACGAGAACATAAGCCCTCGGCGAGGGGAATGGGGAAACCGGGTTTCCCCCATTCCCCCACCCGCGGGAGGGTGTGGGAGGGCGCAGCCCTCCCAAGAACAACCTGTTTTCATCCCGTCGGGGTGCGGCGGAGCCGCATGGACGGCTAACGTGAACATACGCCCTCGGCGAGGGGGGTGGGGAAACCGGGTTTCCCCACCCCCCCGCCCCGCAGGGGGATGGGGAAACCCGGTTTCCCCATACCTCAGCGGACGCGGGCCGGAGGCCCGCGCACCCAGGCCCCGGCCCCTGGGAGGGTTTGGGAGGGCGTAGCCCTCCCAAGAATAACCTTATGTTCATTACGGCGTTGTGCGGCGGAGCCGCATGGACGGCTGAAATGGTATCGTCCTTCCAACCGGTGCTACAATATGGCAACCTGGCCCCGCAGTGACGAAGGATCTTCGGTGAATGACTATTCGCGCAAATGGTGGGCGCTGGCGGCGGTAGGCAGCGGCGTGCTGCTGTCTACGATAGATGGTTCCATCGTCAATATTGCCCTGGGCACTCTCGTTGCGGCGTTCAACAGCAACCTCAACGTGGTCGAGTGGGTGATGCTGGCTTACCTGCTGACCATCTCCTGTTTGCTCCTGCTGATGGGCCGGCTAGGGGACATGTTCGGCAAACGCCGGGTGTACCTTGCGGGTTTTGGGGTTTTTACCCTGGCCTCGGCGCTGTGCGGGCTGGCCCCCACCATCGGCGCGTTGATCGGCTTTCGGGTGTTGCAGGGGGTGGGCGCGGCGATGATCCAGGCGGTGGGGCCGGCGCTGCTCGTTACGGCCTTTCCGCCGCGCGAACGCGGGACGGCGCTGGGGGCGATCGGCTCGTTCGTGGCCGCGGGGATCCTGATCGGCCCGGCCCTCGGTGGCGTGCTGCTGCGCTATGTCGGTTGGGAGGCGATCTTCTTCGTGAATGTGCCGGTGGGCATGGCGGGGATCTGGCTCTCTCTGCGCAGCCTTGCCCCTGATCGGGCGCCAGTGGGCCAGCAAGTCTTCGATGGAGTGGGCGCGCTCCTGCTGATGGCCGCCCTGCTGGGCTTGCTGCTTGCGCTCACCGAGGGGCCGATCTGGGGATGGGACGATCCGCGCATCGCCGGGCTGTTCGCGCTGTCTGGCGCGGCAGGGGCCTCTTTTCTAGCCTGGGAGTGGCGCTTTCCCCATCCAATGATCAGGCTGCGCATGTTTCGCGCGCCGGCTTTTTCTCTCAATCTGCTGGCGAGCTTCTTACTCTTTCTAGGGTTGGCCTTCAATCTGCTTCTGACCCCCCTCTTTCTGCAATTCGTGCTCAACCTCGACTTGCAGACCACCGGATTGGCGCTGATGGGCCTGCCCCTGGCGCTTTCGTTGAGCGCGCCGATCAGCGGGCGGCTCTCCGACCGCATCGGGCCGCGGGCGCTCACCCTGGCTGGCCTGCTGATCGCGGCGGCCAGTTTGATCGGGCTGAGTTTTGCCAGCGTAAACACCCCGCTGACCTACCTGATCGGCTTCTTGCTGGCCCTCGGCGTCGGAGTGGGCCTGTTCCAGAGCCCCAACAACAGCACCGTGCTGGGCAACGCCCCGCCCGAGGCCCTGGGGGTGGCCAGTGGCCTGCTCGCGGTGATGCGCAACCTGGGCCAGACGGCCGGGGTGGCGCTCGCCGGGGCGGTCTGGGCCTCGCGCGTGTTCGCCCTCCACGGCGGCCCGATCAGCCCGATTACCGCCGCGCCCCCCGCGACCCTGGCCGCCGGCTTCGACCTGGCGATGCGGGTGGCGGCGGGCCTGGTGCTGCTGGCGCTCGTGCCCTCCCTGGCGGGCGGGCGGGCCCTGACGCGCCAGGCGCTCCCCGCCCAGGCGGATTAGAGGCAGGGGCGCGGGGAACCCCGGTTTCCCCGAATCATCAGACCTCGCGGAAGACGAAGGGCAGCGCGGTGAGCACGCGGGTGCGCAGGGCTTCTTCCAGCAAGGCGGAGAGGAAGCTCTGGGGTTCGCCGGGCGGAAAGGGGCGCGGCAGGAGATCACGCCGGCCCCCGCCGCGCACCATCAGCAGTGTGGGGCGGGGATCGGGGGGCAGGCCGGCCAGTTCGCGGGCGCGGGCCACCGCGGCGGGCAGTCCCCCCAGGTCATCCACCAGGCCGAACAGGGCCGCCTCGCGCCCCGTCCAGACGCGCCCGCCGGCGATCGGCTCGAGTTGCTCTTCCTCGATGCCCCGACCCTCGCGCACCCGCTCCTTGAAGATGGCGTAGGTCTCGAACACCGTGCGGGTGAGGGCGTCGCGCTCGGTTGCCTCAAGCGGGCGCAGGGGCGAAAAGAGACCGCTGTTGGCGCCCCGGCTGATCACCCCCACGCCGATGCGCGCCCGTTCGAGCAAGGCGGCGCCGTTTGGCCGCACGGCGTAGACGCCGATGCTGCCGGTGAGGGTTGCCGCGCGGGCCATGATCGCCCGCGCCGGGGCGGCGATGTAGTAGCCCCCGGAAGCCGCCACGTCACCCATGCTGACCACCAGCGGCTTGCGCCGGCTGAGGCGCAGCGCCTCGCGCCAGATCAGGTCGGAGGCGAACGAGTCGCCGCCCGGTGAGTCGATGTGCATCACCACGGCGGCTACGCGGGTGTCGCGCTCGGCGCGGCGCAGGGCCTGGGCGATAGTGTCGCTGCCGGCCAGGCTCCCGCCAAGGATGGGCAGCGGCAGGGGCGAGCGCCGACTTGGTCCGCTGGCGATGGCCCCAACAACCGGGATGACCCCCACAAAGCGGCGCTCGCGGCGGGCGGGGGGCGGGGGCAGCCAGCGGTCGGCTTGCAGCCAGTCAACCAGCGCCAGCTCGTCATTGGCCCTGGCGGCGGAAGCATGCGCCGTCGTGGTCGCCGGAGCGGCGGTGGGGTCGAGGTGCCGCAGGAAGGCCTCCAGTTCATCCTCGTAGAGCGCAGCGTCGAGCAGGCCGGCCTCGCAGGCGGCGCCGGCGCTGAAGGGGGCGCGGTCAATCAACGCCCGAACCTGTTCGTTGCCGAGACCGCGCGCGGCGGCGATGGTCTCAACCAGCATCGTGAAGCGGTCATCAATGAGCCGTTCGAGTTGCTCGCGGGCCTCGGGCGAGAGCGAGGCGCGGGTCAACTGGTCGCCGCCGCTCTTGTAGGGCGACACGGCGATGACCTCGGCCTCCAGCCCGGCCAGGCGCAGGGCGTCCCCGAAGAGGGTCACCTCAACCCGCAGGCCGGTCAGGTTCAGATAGGCCGTGGGCGGCATCACGACCGTGTCGGCGCCACAGGCGGCGAAGTAGGCGCGCGTATCGGCGGAGGGCAGATAGGCCACCACGCGCCTGCCGGTGTCGCGGTAGCCGCGGAGGATCTCGTGGAGGCCCTGCATGGCGGCCCACCCCGCGCCGAGATCGCGCATGACCAGCACCACGCCGCGAATATGCGGGTCATCGGCCAGGCGCTCGAAACGCCGCCGGAGGCTCTGCAGGCTCACGGGGGTGGCGACGCCGCCAAAGCGGCTCTGCCACCACAGCAGCGGCTCGGCCAGTTCGGGCAAGGCCCCGCTCACCTCCATGCGCACCCAGTCGATGCGGCGGCGGCGCAGCCGGCGCCAGAGTTTCACGCATCCCCGCCAGAGAGCGGTCAGCAGATACATGAGTGTTGCCATAGGCCATTCGCGGTGTGCGCACCATGGGGGGTGGCAAAGAACCATGTTCCAGGAGAGTTTCCGCCCTCTCAGGCCCTCCTGTGCGTGGTGTGCAGGCGCCGCAGGCATTATACCAGGCACGCCCGGCGCCAGCGCGGCTTCACCTGTTCCTCATTCCGCGCCTCGCATGGGTTCTCCGGTTGTGTGGTAGACTTTTACGCGACTGCGCGCTCTGTTGTAACTTCGCGCGCAACCGGGAGGGGTGCCCCACCGTATGCAAATGACTCGCATCGCCGGTATTCTGACCGCCCTGCTGGGCGCGGCCCTGCTGCTGATCGCCTGCGGCGGCGGGCCGCTGCTCGGCGACGTGACGCTCAGCGCCGATACCTTCGCCCCCGCCGAAGCGAACGCGCCGTTGACCATCGCCTACACCGTGGGCCGCGACGCCACGGTGGACATCTACGTGCTCGATGCCAGCGGCGCGCGCTACGATCTGCGGCGTGCCCAGCCCCGCGTGGCCAGCCGTGACCCCTACGTGCTGCGCTTCGATGGAACCGCGCCCACCGGCGACCCGGTGCTGGTGCGCCGCTTGCTGCCCCCCGGCGCCTACACCATCGTCGTGGCCGCTCAGAGCGACGCCGGTCAGCGCGAGGAACGCCGTCTGGCGCTCACCATTACTGGGGACGAAATGCCGCTGCCCGACATCGAGAACCTTACGGTTACGCCGGCGATGATCTCACCCAACGCTGACGCGATCGACGACGTCGCCGAGTTCACCTACCGGCTGCCCGTGAGCGCCACGGTGGACATCGAGGTGATCGCCCCCGATGGCGAGGTCATCCCCGTGGTGACGCGCGAAGACGAAGGCCCCTACGAACAGCACCATGTCTGGAACGGCAAACGCCCCAATGGCGCGCTGCTGCCGGCGGGGGTCTACACCTACACGGTGCGCGCCGAGGATCGCTTCGGCAACATGGCGCAACGCCAGGGGGCAATCGAACTGGCGAACGTGGGCCAGCCCGAGGCGCGGATCGTCTCGGCCTACATCGCTCCGCAGCGGGTCATGCTTGGCGAAGTGATCACCGTCACCGTGCGCGTGCGGAACACCGGCGCCGTGCCCATCCGCACCTATGGCCCGCCCAGTGGCTTCGAGTACACCACCGATGAGGTCTTCTCCTCGGTCGAGGGCGGGCGCTACGCCGCCCAGGCCGGTGGTTTCTGGCGTCTGGGCATGGATTGGGACGCCAACAGCGGTGGGGGGGCCAGACGCTACCCCTTCCGCTGGGCGCTCAGCGCCAGGCCCCCCGAGCAGTGGAGCGCGCCCGGGGTCGAAGATTTTTTCATGCCCGGTGAAGAGATCACTATCGTCGGGCGGGTGCGCGTGCTGCAGCGGGAGACAAAAATGGGCTTCTACGTCGGCCTGATCCAGGACGGGGTGGGCTTCTTCCAGGATCGCACCGGGCGCACCATCGTTGAAGTGGGGTTCTAAGCCAGCGTTTCGCTGTGCGACCGTTGCTGGTCACCGTTGGAGGGAGGCGCGGAGGGCGGTGCTCGCGGCGATCAACCCACAGGCAGGGGCGTGGGGCAACCCGGTTTCCCACGCCCCTGCCTCACCATGCGAACAAAAACGCCAGATCATTCACATTGGTTGTTGTCGGGCCAGGGCGCAGCAAATCATCGAGGGCCGCGAAGAAGGGATAGGCATCATTGCGCGCCAGGTGGGCGGCGGGGTCGAGGCCCAGGGCGCGGGCGCGGCCCACGGTGTCGCCGGTGGCGACGGCGCCAGCGGCATCGGTGGGGCCATCGCCGCCATCGGTAGCCAGGGCGACCAGGGCCACATCGGGCGTGCCGGCGAGAGCCAGGGCGGCGGCGAGGGCCAGTTCCTGGTTGCGCCCGCCGCGCCCGTCGCCGCGAAGGGTTACCGTCGTTTCCCCGCCGGCCACCAGGCATGCCGGACGGGGCAGCGGCCTGCCGCTGGCGGCGAGTTCGCGCAGCACGGCGGCCAGGAAGCGCCCCGCTTCGCGCGCCTCACCCTCAAGAAACGTGGTAAGCAGCAGGGCGTGGAAACCGGCGGCCCGCGCGGCGGCGAGGGCGGCATCGGCGGCGATCGGGTTGCTGCCCACCAGGATGGTGCTCGCCTTAGCCAGCGCCGGATCGCCGGGCCTGGGCGTCTCGGGAACCGCGCCGACCATCCCGGCGCGCAGATGGGCGGCAATGGCGCCAGACACGCGCTCGATCAACCCATAACGCTCCAGAACGGCCCAGGCATCGACGAAAGTGCTGCTATCGGCCACAGTCGGACCGGAGGCGATCACATCGAGGGGGCTGCCGACCACGTCGGAGAGCACCAGCGTCACCAGGGCCGCCGGGTGGACCATGCGCGCCAGGCCGCCGCCCTTCACCAGGTCGAGGTGCTTGCGCAGGGCGTTGATCTCGCCGATGCTCGCCCCCGAGGCGAGCAGATCGGCGGTGAGGGCCTGCAGATCGGCGAGGGCGACGCCTGGAGCGGGCAGGGTCAGCAACGCCGAACCGCCGCCGGAAATGAGGGCGATCACCAGGTCGCGCGGGGTAAGGTTGCCGAGCATGGCGGCCATGCGCCGGGCGGCGGCGACGCCCCGTTCATCGGGTACGGGGTGCCCCGCCTCGACGATGGCAACGCGGGGCGGGGGCGCTCCGTCGAGGTGGCCGTCCTTCACCACCACCAGGCCCTCGGTCAGGCGTGGGCCGAGGACGGCGGCGACGGCGCGGGCCATGGGCGCGCCGGCCTTCCCCGCGCCGATCACGAAAACCCGCTCGATGGCGCGCAGATCGAAGGCCCGCTCACCGGCGATGAGCGTGTCGCCGTCGCGGCGCAAGCAGCGCCGCACGGCGGCGCCAGGCTCGACGGCGGCCAGGGCCGCGGCCATGACCGCGGTGATGGCGTCGCCGCAGGGCGCCGCGCGTAGTGATGCTGTCCAGAGACGTTGAGGGTCCATAGGCGCGGTTGCTGTCGCCGGGGAAAAGCTGTTTCCCCCTTCTCGCGCGCGACCCGCCGGGTCGCGCCACAAGGGTCCGTAGGCGGGGTTGCTGTCGGCGGGGGAGAGCAGGTCCGAGACCTTGCACATAAGGCGCTGCGCGCGGCACGGCCCCCCTTCCAACCTCCCCCCGCTGGAGGGAGGCGCCCGACGCCCTCTCCCATCGGGGGAGGGTTGGGGTGGGGGCGAAGAGTTTATGTGCAAGGTATTGAAGCCAGGTCACCCCTTCTCGCGCGCGACCCGGAGGGTCGCGCCACAACGTTTCCCCACAGGCAGGGGGCGGAGAAACTCAGGTTTCCCCCTGCTGTCGCGCGCGTCACTCTTCGGTCGTTTCAACCTGAACAGGAGGGCAGTACCCCAGGCGGGCGCTGCACTCATCGGCGGCCTGGCGGACCAGGGGGCCGAGGGCGCGCGCCCGTTCCAGCGACAGACGCGCCGCAGGACCGGAGATGCTAATCGCGGCCACGCAGCGACCGAAGCGGTCGAAGATCGGCGCGGCGACGCAGCATACCCCCAGTTCGCGCTCTTCGTCGTCGAGGGCGAAGCCCTGGGCGCGAGCGGCCTCAAGCTCCTCGCGCAGGCGCTCGGCGCTGGTGATCGTGCGGTGGGTAAAGCCCTGCAACTGCGTGTGCTCCAGGTAGGTGTCAAGTTGGTCCGGGGAAAAGGTCGAAAGGATCGCCTTGCCGCTCCCGGTGCAATACAGTGGAGCGCGCTGCCCGACCTCGGTGAACATGCGCACCATGCGCGGGCTGGAGACCTGCTCGCTGTAGATCCCCTCGTCATTTTGCAGGAGCACCAGATTGCTGGTCTCTTCGGTGAGCTCGGTGAGGCGCTGGAGCACCGGGCGGGCGATGCGGTCGAGCTGAAAGCGGCGATTGCTCGCGGCGCGGGCCGCTACTTGCAGCAAACGCGGCCCGGGGCCGTAGAGGCGCGTATCGCGATCCTGGGCGGCATAGCCACGCGCCACCAGGCTCCCCAGCAGGCGATGCACCGTGCCCAGGGGCAAGCCGACACGCTCGGTCAGTTGCGAGAGACTGATATCGTCCTCAGCCTCCGCCAACGCCTCGAGCACATCAAAGGCACGATCGAGCGACTGGACCATAACGTTTTCGTAGACAGCGGGGATTCACCACAATAGCTGCACTATAGCCCACAGGTGGCGCGGATGTCAACAACTACCGCAACCGGCAGAATTGCGCTACACCCGCCGCCCGTGGACAGGCGCATGCGGAAACCTGGTTTCCCCCATCCGCACCCATTTCACCCGCTTGTTGATAGCAAGTTAACGCATCACCATCACCGGTTGCCGGGGCTTTACCGTAGTACTTTCGTTCTGAAAATATACTTTAGCCTGTAACTTGTTCCTGCGATCACAAGCAATTCTATGCGCCCCCTGAAGCTGGTCCTGGTCCCCGAGCGGATCCCCCACAGCGCCCCGCGCTTGAGCCAGGGCGCCCGGATCACCATGTACGGTCTGGTGGCGCTGGGCCTGGCCTTGTTCGCGCTCGCGTTCTGGTTCGCTGTGGCGCGACCGGTGAAAGTACTGCCGCGCATCGCCCCGCTGCCCGCCTTCGCCCTGGAGGATCAGTACGGTCTGCCTATCAATGCGAGTGACCTGCTGGGGCGGACGGTGTTCATCAATTTCTCCTACACCCGTTGCGGTGAGGACTGCGCCGCGCAGCGCGAGCAGCTTGTGGCCCTGCGCGAGCATCTGCGCGCCGAGGGCCGCCTGGGAAGCGAAGTGCTGCTGCTGACGATCAGCTTTGATCCCGAGCGTGACACGCGCGAGGCGCTCCAGACCTACGCGGCCCGACTGGCCGCCGAGCGGCGCTCCTGGCGCTTCGCCACCGGCGATCCCGCCGAGTTGAAGGCGCTGATCGGCGGTGAACTGGGCGTCTACTACGGCCAGCCTGACGCGAACGGGAGGATCAAGCACGATCAACGAGTGATCCTGGTGGACAGCAACGGCGTGATCCGGGCCAGGTACGCCGGCGAGCGGCTGCGCGTGCAAACCTTTCTGCGCGACATCGACCTGGTGCGCCAGGAACTGGGCAGCAGCGGCCTGATGCGCCAGGTATACGAAGCCTCGCACCTGTTTCTGTGCTACCCCGATTAACCGTCTATCCAGGTGCGCGGGGTATGCGCTTGCGTTCTGGGAGCGCCAGGCCCTCCCGGATCCTCCGCCGGCGGGGCGCGGGCAACCCCGGGTTCGCCGCGCCTCTCCAACCAGGCGAGGAGCGAGATAGCTACAAAGAGTGGTACGTGTTCATCTTGCTCCCGGGAGCGTGGGCATCTTGCCCGCGGAGACGCGACGAGGGCGGGACGCCCTCACTCCCAGGCGCGTGGGTTACCCCAGGTGTGAACAGTTACAACGAGTGAACTGGTGCAATTCATCAATTGTAGATTGCGGCCTGGACACGGTGCATCTGGAGATGGCCCGCGTCGTGCCGATGCCCGAAAATGTCCTCTGGAACCGTCGTGGAGAGGAGCGTACCGACATCTATGGCAACGCAAAACACCCCTGATCGCGAACCCTGGGCCCGGGCGCGGCCCGCTGGCGAAGAGGACGAGCACGAGCGCCACGAACCGCCCCGGGGCGCGTTGCTGATCATCTGTGGCTATCTGGTGCTGATCGTCGGCCTGTGGTTACAGGTGTATCTGCAACTGTTGAGCAATGGAGGGATCATTCAGCCATGATACTGAAAAACCCCGAGAAGTTCATGGGCTACCTGTTCGAGGTGGCCTGGATTTTGCCGAGCGTCGCCATCCCCGTCGCGGTGATTACCGCGGTGGTGATTACGGCTTTCGCCGTCGGGTTGCGCGTGCCCGACGTCGCCGGGCGCATCGAACCAAAGGCTATCGCCGTCACCGAGCCCTTTGATGAGCCTGGCCTGCGCGAACTGGCGCCGGGCAAGTACCAGGCAGCGATGATTGCCCAGGTCTTCCTCTTCACGCCCAACGAGATCGAGGTACCCGCCGGCTCCGAGGTGACGTTTGTGCTTACCAGCCGCGATGTCATTCACGGCTTCAAGATCGTTGGCACGCCGGTCAATATGATGGTCGTGCCTGGCCAGATCTCTAAACTGACCGTGCGCTTCGACCGGCCCGGGGAGTACCTGCTTGTCTGTCACGAGTACTGCGGCAGTGGCCATCACGTAATGTCAGGCAAGGTGATTGTGCGTTAGCCCCGGCGTCAGTGGCGCCCCCACGCACCCTGAGCAAGAGGTTTCATCATGGCTGTGATTGCTCGACCACGCGCCGTCGCGCGCGCCAATGTCGCCGATCGATTTGCCACCGAGAACCGCGTTGCGGGCCTCAACATTCTGGTGGCCTTTCTGGCCCTGGGCCTGGGCGGGCTGATGGGCGTGCTGCAGGTGTTGCAGTACAATGGCATTGATTTGTACAAACCGATCAAGGCCATCCTCCCCGGCGGCTACTACCAGGGTCTGACCCTCCACGGCGTGCTCAACGTGCTGGTGTTTACCACGTTCTATATCATCGGGTTCTTGACCTTTGTAACGGCGCGCTCTTTCGACCGTCCCCTCGTGAACCGCGGGCTGACCTGGTTCACCTTCTACTTCATGACCGCGGGCCTGCTCATCGCGGCCGTGCCGATCCTGCTGAACCAGGCCACGGTGATGTTTACCTTCTATCCGCCACTGAAGGCCAACGGCTTTTTCTATCTCGGCCTGACGATCGTGGTGGTGGGGACGTACTTTCTCCTGGCGAACCAGGTTATGACCCTGCTGGCCTGGCGCCGGGAGAATCCGGGCGCAAAGATCCCCCTGGCAGCGTTCATGTCGATCGTCACGATGACGATGTGGGTGATTGCCACCTTCGGCATCGCGGTCGAGATGCTGGTGCTGCTGCTGCCGTGGGCCTTCGGCCTGGCCCCGGGCACCGATCCGCTGCTGGCGCGAACCCTGTTCTGGTTCACCGGCCATCCGATCGTGTATTTCTGGCTCCTGCCGGCATACATCTCCTGGTACACCATCGTTCCAAAACTGGCTGGCGGCAAGCTCTTCAGCGAGCCGATGGCCCGCGTGTCATTCTTGCTCTTCCTGGTGATGTCGGTGCCGATCGGTCTGCACCACCAGTACACCGACCCCGGCATTTCCCAGATCTGGAAACTGGTGCACTTTATTTTCACGGTTGGCGTCTTTTTCCCCAGCCTGCTGACCTTCTTCAACGTGGTCGCCTCGCTTGAGCATGCCGGGCGCAGCCGGGGCGGCAAGGGCTGGCTGGCCTGGATCTTCGCCCTGCCCTGGAACGAGCCGGCCTTCGTCACCCAGGTCTTCGCGATGATGCTCTTCGCCTTCGGCGGGGCCAGCGGGGTGATCAATGCCAGCTACAACCTGAACCTGGTGGTGCACAACACTGCCTGGATCTCCGGCCACTTCCACCTGACCGTCGGCTCGGCGGTGGCCCTGACCTTCATGGGGCTGACCTACTGGCTGCTGCCCTACCTGTCGGGCCGGGCGCTGTGGAGCAGGGGCCTGGGTCTGGCGCAGGCCTGGCTCTGGATCATCGGGATGATCCTCTTCTCGCACTTCATGCACATGCTGGGTCTGGCGGGCATGCCCCGGCGCACGATGATCGGCTCTGCCCCCTACGTGTTGCCTGAGTGGGAAGGACTGCTCCCCTTCACCATGGTTGGCGGGTTGCTGATGTTTGCCAGCGCCCTCTGCTTTCTGGTCAATGTGCTGATGACGCTCACGGCTGGCAAGCGCGTGGAACCCGGGCCGGTGAGCTTCGCCCGGGCGCTCTCGGGGCCTGAGGATGTGCCGCTGTTCCTCGACCGCCTGACGCCCTGGGTGCTCAGCGCGATTGTGCTGGTGGCGATCAACTATGGTCCGACGCTGTACTTCCTCGCCACCACCGGGCGTTTCAATATTCCGGGGCTGTCACCCTGGTGATGGTGAGCGGCACGCCGTTCCCTTGCGCCGCTGCCTGCTGAATGGGAGGGCCTCGCCCTCCCAGGAATATTTTTAAGGTGAAAACGTTCCCCGCATAGGGGGCGCTATGCGCGGCCAGGCCGCGCGGCCACGCTCCAGCGCCCCCGCGCTTCACGGCGCATCATGCAGCGTTCGCGAGCGGTACATAGGTTGGATCACGCTCACTTCCCGGAGGTGAACCCTATGTGCCTGTGTTCCCGCCTTGCCCTGGTCGCGCTCCTGCTGCTGAGCGTCGTTCCCGCCGCAGCCTTTGCCCAGGAAGCGCCCCCCGCCCTCCGCGTCGCCGAAGTTGCCCCCACCAGCCTCCTCGTCGAACTCACCTGTCCTGGCGAGCTAACGCCTGCGCTGACGGCGACGATTGACGGCCTACCCTACCCCGTAAGCGCGCCGGTCCGTTCCGCGGTTCCGCTGGCCCTCGTGGTGGTGCTCGAGACGACGCCGGTGATGGACGAAACCGGCACGCCCCACAGCACCCGCCTGCGCGATGCGCTCACGCGGGCGAACGCGCTGCTCGACCGGCTGCCGCCCGGTTCGCTGGCCGGTCTGGTGGCCTTCGATGCCACCGCGCGGGTTGCGTTGCCGCTTAGCGCTGATGGGGTGGCCGCGCGGCGGGCCCTCGGCGCGCTCGTTGCCGCCCCCCGTCCTCTCGGTGAACAGCCGCCCGCCCTGGGCCAGGCGCTGCGGCTGGCCGTCGAGGCGCTGGCAGAGGCCCCGGTGGGGCCGCGGGCGCTGGCGCTCTTTGCCGCCAGCGCCCCCGCTGACGCCGGCCTGCCGCCGCCGGCCGATCTGGCGGCGGCCGTGGTGGACCTGGGGGCCACCGGCGTGGAGGCGCGCGGCCCTCTTGCGCCCCTGGCAACCGACCTGGGCGCGCTCTACCTGGCCTATGCCGCCGCCGACAGCGCGGCGCTCCCCACACGGAGCATGACCGTTGACCAGCGCCTCGCCGACTGGTTGGAGGCGACCGCGCCGCTCCAGGTGCGAGTGGACACGGAACGCCTGACTCCTGGCAAACACGAACTCACCCTGACCGGCTGCGGCGCGCCCGCCACAGCAACCTTTGACCTCCCGGCCGCCGACCAAGCCTTCCCCGTCTGGTGGGTGGGATTGGGGGCCTTGCCGCTGGTCGTGGGAGCGATGGCGGTCATCCGCTGGCGCCGGTCGCCCTCCGGCGCTCCTGAACACTCAGCGGACAGCACCAGGCGCTACCGCGCCCCGGGCGCTGTGACGACCGCGCGGCGTGTGACCGGCGCCTTGCCGGCGCTGGAGGTAGTAGTCTGGGACGGCCGTGAGCGCCGGGTGTGGCCCGTGCGCAGCCGCCAGATTACTGTGGGGCGCGATCCCGGTTGCGACGTCTGCATTGCCAGTGGCTGGGTTTCGGGGCTACACGCTCGCCTCGCGTTGATCGGCGATCGTCTGGAGATCACCGACATGGAGAGCACCAACGGCACCCTGGTTGGCGAGCCAGGGCGGCGATTGACGCCGGGCGCGCCCGAACCGCTTGAACCGGGGGAGATGGTGCGCGTCGGCCCCCAGGTGCGTTTCTGTGTGCAGGTCGCGGCCCCGGCAGATGATGGCGCCGCGCCGTGACCCGACCGATCACCCCCATGTTCCGCCGAGACGTCGTCGCGGCGGGCTTTTGGAGGGGTGATGGTCTTTGAATACATAATCCGCTATAGCCCGCGCAGGCGGGCTTCGCATCCCATAGCCGAGGGCTTCAGCCCCACGGCCAGCCCGATATGCCGGATGAATTTCTCAAAGACCATAACCCCTCCACCTCTCCCCTGTTTGCGAAGGGCGGGGGCAGGCGTAGCGTCCCCTCAATCACGCAGCAAAACCTAAAAGACCATTTCAAAACGACAACTGGTAGCAGGGGCGTGAGGAAACCGGGTTTCCCCACGCCCCTGCCAGCCACGAAAGGATCTCCCATGGTGCGCGTATGCAAGCTGATCGCCGTGGTTGTGCTGACCGTCGCATTGGCAGCCTGCGCAGAGCCGGCGGGGCCGGTTGCCACGCCTTCCCCGAGCGATCCGGCTACGCCGGTGGAGGTTGCCGCGCTCCGCGATGCCCGGGCCGCCCTGGAGCGCGGCGACCACGCCGCCATCGTGGAGATGCTCGGCGCTCCGGTGGATGCGGCGCGCGTGGAGTTGCTGGCGCGCGCGCGGATGGGTCTGGCTCGCGAGGCCATCGCCGCCGCCCCCAGTGAAGCGCGAGCGCTCCGCGCAGCCCTCGACCAGGTGGGCCTGGCCCTGGCCCTCCGCCCGGACGAGCCGGCGCTGCGCGACGAATTGCTTGCTCTGGAGGGCGCGCTGGTTACGCTCCTGGCCGTCGAGGATCTGCGGCTGGCCGTCCTGGCGCATGAGCCGATCGCCGAGGACCCTTCCGCGCTCGACATGGCCCGCGCGCTGGCCGGGCGGGCTAGCGCGGCCGCCGTCACCGAGCCGCGCCTGCCCGGCGCGGAGCAGATTGCAGCGACCGGCTTGCTCGCCGCCGCGAGCGTGTTCGAGCAGGCCGGCGATACTGCCGCGGATGACGGCGCCGCGGCCCGCTGGCAGGAAGGGCTTCGGTTCTGCGAGCGGGCCATGGCGCTCCAGACGAGTGATGCGGCCCGGTCTTGTCTGGAGCGCCTGGCACGCAAGCTGAACCCGCCCGTCGCTGCCACCGCCCCCGCCACGCCGACGCCAGCGGCTCTCCCTCCACGCCGTCCAACCGCTGCCCCCCGTCCCCCGGCGCGATCCAGCGGCGCCTTCGGCGTCGCGCAACGCAAAAGCTTCGATGGCAGCGGCAACAGTGGTCAGTTCGCCTCGTGCATTGATATTCAGGTCCTTGGCCCCGGCGGGCCAATTGCCGGGGCCGTCCTGGGCATCAACAACGGCGACCACAGTTACCAGAACCAGACCGATGCCAGCGGTTATGCCGGGCGCTGTGGCCTGGGGGCCTCGACCTGGAGCGTCGTGCTCTTCTGGACGCCCCAGACAGGCAATGTTGGCGGCGCCACCACCACCGTATACGTGAACGGCGCGCCGGATCAGCGCGCCGCCGTGGTGTTCCGGGCGCGGTAGGAGTAGGAGGCGAACCCTCTTTCGCCCTAACGTGAAAATAAGCTGCTGGGGCAGGGGAATGGGGAAACCTGGTTTCCCCATTCCCCCACCCGCGGGAGGGTTTGGGAGGGCGTAGCCCTCCCAAGAAGTATGTTCATCCCGTCGGTGTGCGGCGTAGCCGCATGGACGGCTGACGTGAACATAGGCCGCTGGAGCAGGGGTGTGGGGAAACCAGGTTTCCCCACGCCCCTGCCCGCGGGAGGATGAGGGCGCAGCCCGCCCGCAGGAGGGTTTGGGAGGGCGCAGCCCTCCCAAAAAGAACCTTTTTTCATCCCGTCGGTGTGCGGCGCGAGCCGCATGGAGGGCTGTCGGTGTGCGGCGGAGCCGCATGGAGGGCTGTCGGTGTGCGGCGGAGCCGCATGGACGGCTGAGGTGACTATCGTTCGCCGCGTGCTGCCCCCCTCCCAGCCTCCCCCCGCTGGGGGGAGGAGCCGGGTGCCCGCCCCCAGTGGGAGGAGGGTCAGGGAGGGGGCCGGCGCCGTGCCCGCGGAGCCGTGGCGTAGGCGTCACGCCCGCGCTCCCAGGCCATGTTCATCGGGCGTTGTGCGCCTCGCGCATGGGGCCTGACGTGAACATACGCCCTCGGCGAGGGGTGGAGGGAAACCTGGTTTCCCCACGCCCCTGCCGGCGTGAGGGTCTGGACGGTTCGCCCTACGCGGCGATGTCGCCGATCAGGGTGATGGACAGGCTCAACCCCTCCTCGCCGAGCGTCAGGATGTCGCCGTCACGCAGAGGTTCGGATGCGCCCGGAGCGATGCGCATGCCGTTGAGCAGGGTTGCCACGTCGGTGCGCCCGGTCGAGACGCTCCAGGGGCCGGTCTCGATGGGAGCGATGAGGCAGTGGGGACGGTTAGACACGTAGCGATAGAGGGAGCGGCGCTGTTCCAGCAGGTCCAGTTCGCGGTGGTACGTGTCGAGGTTCAGCAGTGCCAGGGCTTGCAGCAGCCAGGCCCGGCTCAGGGTGACGCCGCGTGGGGGGAGGGCTACTTCGCTGCCATCGGGAAGTCCGAGCAAGCAGCGCCGTGGCGTGGCACGGCTACCCTCGGTCAACCACAGATGGCTGCCCGAACGCACGCCCTGCGCGCTGGCGCTTTCAGCCGGGCGCAGTAACCGGCCCGCCGGTGAGGCCAGCCGCAGGGTGTAGGCGATCGGGTCCCCCCGCTCGTTCCGAACCGGCAGGCCGCAGCCATCAATCAGGAGCGGGAGCAGCGTTTCGGGAGGGCTGTCCTCGCAGACGATCGTCGTGGTCTGCTCCCTGTCGCCGATGAGCCAGTGCAGGGTTACGGTCAGCATCTCCTGGTGTTGTCGGGTCATCGTTCCGTCACCTTATACCATTTTAGATTTTAGATTGCGGATTGTAGATTGCCGCTCAATGCAACAGGAATCGCTCCAGCGTTCACAAGCCTGCGGCGTCTCTATGACGCTCTGGCATTAGACATCGTTGCGCTGTGCGGGGGAGGCGTGGCGAGCCTGGCCCTCGGCGATCCCGTTGGTCTGCCCGCGGCGGGTGCGCGCCCTGGCGCAGCCAGCAAGGGTCTGCCGCCGCGGGCGGAACGGGGGCGCGCGGGGAGGCGCAGCCTTCCCGCGCCCCTGCGAGCCTCTCTTTCAGCGAGCAGTCTCGTTGCAGCAAGGGCCGGTTGGAGGGGAATGCGGAACGCCACATTCCGCCTCCTCCTGCCCATGAAGCTCCGGGGGGGCGCAGCCCCCCGAGGAGGGCCAGGCGGTATCGGCCTGGGCGAGTTGCACCAGATCCCGCTCTTCGTCGCGTACTAGCAGCGCCCTTCCGGGTGGATGGTCGCTGTCGCGCTGGTCGGCCAGGGGCAGGGCGACCCCCAGCAGGCGCGTGCCGGGATCGTAGCGTCCGGGCCAGAGCAACAGACCGGTGCGGCCGGCGTCGAGGGCGCGCAGGAGGTTATCGTCGGCGTAGGTGACGCCGGCGGCGACCAGCAGATGTTCGCCGTGCTGCCCGCCGACCTGGGCCATCTCGCAGAGCAGTTCGTGCAGGTTGGGCTCGTCGCCGAAGCTCTGGGTCAACTGGGCGCGCATGCGCTCACGGCAGAGGGTGTAGTCGTCAACCAGCACGACCCGGCGGAGGGGGAGCGCGCCGGTGCGGGCAGCCAGGAGGCGGGCGCGGAGCGTGGCGGCGCCGGCCTCATCGTCCGCGTAGATCGTGGTGTGGGGCAGCGCGCGCAGTGGCCGTAGCCCCCCGCGCGGCCCGTCGAGCACGAACAGTTGCATCTGTTCAGGGCCATAGCGGTTGACGAGGGCGCAGGCGGCACAGAGCAGGGCGCCCGTCTTGCCGCTGCGGCGCGGGCCGATGATCAGCGCGTGGGGCGTTTCCTGGCTCAGGTGGAGCCAGGCCAGGCCCATGGTCAGGCTCTCGCGCCCGATTGGTGCGCTCAGAGCGTTGCCAGACGCGGGAGTTGCTACGTCCTGTAGCGACGCAAGGCTCAGACATTCGGGCAACAGTTCGATCGGCGCCGGCCCCGCGCCGGTGCTGGCGCCCCGTTCCCGCCAGACGGCGCTCAACCGCGCCGCCTGCCGGCGCAGTTCGACCGCCAGTTCGGCATCCAATGCGCCGGGACGTTCCTCGGCCGTATCGCTCGCGGCGCCCTCGCTCTCGAGTCCCGGCAGGGCGATGTGCAGGTCGAGCGGGCCGTAGTCGGGGTGTGCGACGAGCGCGCGCCCCGGCAGGTGCTGGGGGATCGGCGCGCTTACCCGCGCGCCGAGCAGATCGGTGTAGTCGTGCAACTCCGGCAGGCGCAGGGCGATACGCGTCTCCATGAGCGAAAGCAGCCGGTAGGTGAGATCGGGCGCGCGATCGGCGCTCAGGGCGAGATGCACGCCGAAGGGCCGGCCCAGGCGCGCGATGCGAATCAGATCGTCAATAATCTCGTCGCCGCCGTGACCATCGCGGAACTCTTCGCGCAGCACGGCAATTTTATCAATCACCACCAGCACGGCCGGAAGGCGTCTGCCGCTGGCGCGCAGGGCCGGCAGATCGGTGGCGTCGGCGGCCCGCAGCACCTCTTGCCGTTCGCGGATGGTCGCGTCGAGCATACGCATCAGGCGGCGCACCCGTTCGCGTTCGCGGGCCTGGATGTGCGCCCCGACGTGCGGCAGGCCGGCCAGGGGGCCGAGGCCCTGCCCGCCGGCGTCAATCAAATAGCACCAGAGGTCGTCGGGCGCGTGCGACAGGGCCAGGCCGAACACCAGGGCCCGCAGCAGCGTGGTCTTGCCGCTGCCGGGCGCGCCAATCGCTACCAGGTGACCATCGGCCAGACTGACGGTAAAGGGCTCGCGCCGGCTCTCCTGCGGCAGATCGAGCAGGCCGATGGCCTGGCGGAGCCAGGCCGGCCCGGCGGGAGGTTCGCGCCACTCCCCGGCCGCGCGCTCACCGAGGGCGGCGAGAGGCAGCCGCGTGGGGAGCGGTGGCTGCCAGATCCGCGGCGGTTGCCAGCCGGCAAGGGTGGGCGCGCGCGCCTCGGCGGCCTCGCGCAGGGCGCGCACCAGAACGTCGAGATCGCTCTCCTGCCGGTCGGGAAGCGGATCGTGAGCGACGGTGACCGGCTGTTCACGCCCATCGCGCAGGAAGCTCACCCGCGGCCCTGCGGCGCGAGCGGCGCTGCCGGCGCGGTGTGGCGTGGTGACCTGGGCCACCTGCATCAGCCGTGTCTCGGCGCCGACGCGGAAAAAGGCCCGCCCCGGCAGATCGGTGGGGAGGAAGGCGGCGTCGGGTTTGAGCAGCATCTCGCGGCTGTCCTCGGCGCTGCCGAGGCGCAGAGCGATGAAGAAGGTGAGCTGGCTGCGGATTTCGTCGGAGACGGCTCGCGCGGGTTGCTGGGTTGCCAGAAGCAGGTGCACTCCCAGGGAACGGCCCTGCTTCACGACGCGGATCAACTCGGCTACAAAGCCCGGATAGGTGCGCGCCAGTTCGTCGAACTCGTCCACGACGATCAGCAGGTTGGGCAGCGGCGGCAAACCGGCACGGGCGGCCATGGCGCGGTAGTCGCCGATGTTCTCGACGCGGGCGCCGTGGGCGGTTGCCACGCTCTTGAGCACCTCCTTGCGCCGGCGCAGTTCGCTCTTGATCGCCGTCATGGCCCGTTCGGCCAGGCGCCCTTCCAGGTCGGTCACCAGCCCGGCGCAGTGGGGCAGGGCGGCGAAGGGCATCAGGGTGGCGCCTCCCTTGAAGTCAATCAGTAGCAGTTGCAGACGCTCAGGGGGATGGGTCGTGGCCAGGGCGGCGATTATGCTCTGCAGCAGCACGCTCTTGCCCGCGCCGGTCGCCCCGGCGATGATCCCGTGGGGGCCGTGGCGGCTCTCGTTCAGGTCGAGGCAGATGGGTTGCCCATCGGCCCCGGCGCCGATGGGCACATCGGCGCGCCAGGCGGTGGCGGGCAGTTCATTCCACCAGCGCGGCGGCGCCAGATCGGCGGCTGCGCTCACCCCGAGCAGTTCGAAGAGCCGGACCGCGCGGGGCACGTCCTGCGCGCCGCCGCTTTCCACCAGCCGCACACCGGCCAGGTGGCGCGCGAGGTGATCGCTGGCCGCGAGATCGGCCTGGTCGGGCGAAAACCGCTCGCGGGGCCACTGATCGCCCGCGCGGGTCCAGCGGGCGCCGTGGGCTTCCAGTTCGAGCATTGCCGCGCAGGACTCGGGGAGCGTGGACCAGGTGGGAACCAGCAGCAGCGTGGTGATGCCCAGCGGCCCGCCGTGGCGCAGCAGTTCGGTGATGGCCGTGAAGGTCCGGGGAAGCTCGTCGCCGTCAACCAGGGCCAGGATGCGCGGGGTGGGCGGAGCGGCGTCAGGGCGCGCGGCCCGCTCCCTGCGCCGGCTGAGCTGGTCGAGCAGGTCGCTGGTGAGGCGCTCGGCGACTTCGGGGTGGCCGGCGAGCATGCGCAGACCCGGCGAAGGGTCATTGTTGAGCGGTGTTGTGTGCGGAAGCCAGCGCAGCCACTCCCACTCGGCGGCGCTCGCGGGCGGGTAGAGAGCGGCCAGGCGCAGATCGCCGGGGGCATGGAGCACGACTGCCTGCCAGAGCAGCGCGCGGGCCAGGGCCAGGACCGCCGGGCGCGGCCCGGCGAGACCGAGGGAGCCAAGCGTGGCGAGGGGCACACTGATGGGCGTCTGGCGCAAGGTGGCGTGTTCGGCGGCAATGCGGAGCAGCCGCTGGTCCACGGGGCTGGTGGAAGTGGGAGGCGGCACGTGCGCCTGACTTGCGGCGGGGAGATTGCCGCTGCCCACCCGCAGGTCGAGGAAGTCATCGTCATCCGGGCGGCGTTCCCAGAGGCGCGGCTCGGGCGCGCCGCCGCCGGTGACGCCGGCGATCAGCAACAGTTCGCCTGGATCGGGCCAGAGGTAGAGCCGCGCGCCGCGCTCCTGGTCGTAGAGGCGCCGCAGCCGGGCGCGCTGGCTTTCCAGGCGGTCCTCGAAGTAGGCGCGCCGTTCGGCATACTGGGCGGCGGCGCGGCGCGCGGCAGCGCGGCGATTGGCAAGCGCCGCGCCGATCCCCATCAGCGCCAGGGCGCCACTGGGCAACCCGACCAGGAACGGGTTGCCACCGCCGAGGCTGGCGGCGCTGGCGAAGATTCCCGCGCCCGCCAGGGGCAGCACCAGTTGCGCCCAGTCGGTCGGCGTCGGTTCGAGGGGCGCTGGCGGTTCGGGCAGTTCCACGCGCTCGGCGGCCCAGTGCGGGCGTATGCGCGGCGGACGGTTGAAGGTGTGATCGCGCACCTGGCCTCCCTGCTGCGATTGCGGATAGCGAATGTTAGCTTGCGGATCAGGCACGGCGCGCCTGAAGGCGGTTGGCGTCCCGCGTCCAGACCGGCAGGAACGTGGGGAAACCGGGTTTCCCCACGTTCCTCCAGGCGTCTGCCAATCGTTTTGAGATGCGCTCTTATACCCGTCGAGCGCCGGCACGTTCGCGGCGGGACTGCTCCTCACGTTCGCGGCGATAGTGTTCCTCGCGTTCGCGTTCGCGCCGCGCCTGCTCCTCCTGGGCGCGGGCGCTGGCCTGTTGCACGGCGGCGGCGGCCTGGCGACACGCCGCGGCGATGGAGCTTAACTCGGTCTGCACGCGACCGCGCCAGCTATCGAAGTGCTGGCGGTGCGGGCCGAGCCAGTCAGTCGCGGCTTCGCGGCTGGTCTGCCCGATCTCGGCGAGCGAGCGGTCGATCTCGCCGGCGGCGCGTTGCAGCGCTGCCACGGCCTCAGCGGCGGCGCCGTGGTCCCAGCGCACATCTTGCCAGATATCCTGTGACATCAGCGATCTCCCGGTTCAGAGCCAATACCTTGCAACTAAGGCGCTGCGCGCGGCGCGGCCTTTCTGCTAACATTTCCGAGTCAGTCGTCCATGCGGCTGCGCCGCACACGAACAGCACGAACATAGGTTGTTCCTGGGAGGGCTGCGCCCTCCCAAACCCTCCTGCGGGCGGGGGGATGGGGGAACCGGGTTCCCCCATCCTGCCGCTCGAGGGCTGCGCCCTCCCACACCCTCCTGCGGGCGGGGGGATGAGGGAACCCGGGTTCCCCCATGTTCACGTTAGTTTCCACAGGGTGATGGCGCCGGGGGCCTGGCGGGCGGGATTGGCGCGTACACCTCGTGATAGGCGGGATCGATGGCGAAGGGCAGCACCTGCGCCGCCGCCGGCAGCCCGCGGTAGCTGCTGGTGTCATAGGAGAGATGGGCGACCCGCGGGTCGTCAATGTCGCGGTCGTCGAGGAGATGCACGTTGGCGAAGCGTCCCGGATCGTGGCCCGCGCCGACGTTGAGCGCCAGGGCGTCGTCGGTGTCCACGTAATGGTTCACGACCGTATCGGCAAAGAGCGGCCCGGCGAGGGTGCTCGGCGTTTCCGGCGGCACGTCATTGACCCGCGGGCGGTTGGGGCGCACTGCGCCAAAGGTGGTCACCGAGCCGACGGTGAAGTTGCCCTCCCGCAGGCGCTGCTGCACCTCGGGGTCGTTGAGCGCGAGCATGACCATGCCGCCGCCCATGCTGTGACCGGCCAGGTGCAGGGTGCTGCCCTCGGGCAGCCGCTCGAGATGGCCGAGGAGTTGCTCCCTGACGTAGGCAAAGTATCGGTTTTCGCTGCTCGCGTTACCCTGCGAGGTCAGCGCGACGGCGTAAAAGTTGTTCGGCCCCTGGGCATTGGCAACGTCCAGCCCGGAGATGCCGAAGGCGTACTCGTGAGCCCCCACGCGCGCCAGGCGCACCTGCTCACCGGAGTAGGAGCCGATCAGGCTGTGCTCGCCGTACATCAGCGCCTGGGGGCTGATGTAGAGCCGGCCATCGGCGCCGCGATGGCGCACCGTACCGGGGTCGTACATCGCTTCCAGCGGCACGTCGAGAATACCCCGCGCGGGGTCGAGGAGCGGTTCGGCAAACTCGGGCGGACGAGGGTGCGAGCACGTGCCCAGCGTGCCGCAGACCGCCAGGTGGATGCGGTCGAGCCGCGCGGTGATCGAACGCATGCGTCCCTCATCGACCGGCCGGTACATCAGGCCCCAGACACTGCTGTGCGCCAGTTCAAAAACATCCGCGGGCGAGGTGATCGGTTGGGCCATCCAGCGTGTCGCGTCACTGGCAACTACTGTGCCCCCGGCGAGTATGCCCATAAGCGCCAGCGAGGGACCCATTCTTGCGACCAGGGAGGGGATCTGCGTGGTCCAGGCAGGACCATGCACCTGCATAACGCGCTCGATTTCGGCGAGATGATAGTCAAGCATCAGGGCAATGCCGTTCCAGACCTCGCCGGCCAGTTCGGGCCGGCGGCGAACCAGTTCGATCAGTTGTCCAAGCCCGGCTGGAAGCGACATATGGACGCGGTGGTCGCGCATCCAGCGGATGACCTGGGCGCGAAGGGTCGCCGCGGCCGCGGCGCGCGTGTCGGCGACAGTGAAGGCGCGGGCCACCTCAACCGTCCACGTGGCCAGGGAAGCCTGGTCACGGGCCGCAACCGATAGACGGCCGGCCAGTCCGTCGGTTGCGGATACGCGATACTCGGTGCAACGCGCGGCAAAGTGGGACAGGATCCCGGCGAGGCGATGGGCCTCGTTCTCAAGCCTCGTGGCAGAGGCATCGGTGGCGCGGGCGTAGCGTGTGAGCGCCGCGGGACGCGCCGAACTGATGGTCATGGCCAGGCTCCTCGTGGCGCGGGCACTGTCAGCGGTCCCGGGGCGCGCCGGTGGCGCGGGGATGGGCGCTGCTTCGCTGTGCCCGGTACGATATGCTCACAGTCAAAACTATGGTTTTGCGTATGTGTTCACATGTCTCCCGGGAGCGCGGGCAACTTGCCCATGGAGACGCGACGCGGGCGGGACGCCCGCGCTCCCAGGCGCGGGCGTTATCCCCGGTGTGAACAGGTACGGTTTTGCGTACCTGTTCGCAGTCCACGGGCGGCATTGCCGGGGGAAATGGGCCGCGCGGGTCTTGCTGCCAGCGCGCTCGCTCGCGTCGGACCCGCGCGGCCAGCCGCCAGCGCTACATATTGCCGCCGGCCTGCATGATGTTCTGGTTGATCTGCTGGATCTGGCGGCGCAGTTCCTCAAGGGCCTGCTGGGTGCTGATCAGCTTCTGGTGGGTGTCGGCCCAGCGGGCGCGAAACTCGGCGGCCAGGCGCCCATCCCAGTTGCTCGGTTCGCTGAGAATCTGGCCCTGGGTGTTCAACTCGCTGATCTGCTGGAGCAGCGGGCCGGTGACGATGCGCTGGAAGGCGCTGATGGCGTCGCGGGCGATGGCGGTGGAGAGAACGCGGTCGCTCATAGGTGGAGACTCCTCTGGTAAGCGCGGATACTTCGCTGTATGTACCGCTGCGCGGGCCAGAAGGATACGGGCGCCTGCGAGGCGGGAAGTCGGGGCTACGTCAACGTGGGGCTGGCCGCACCGGAACCTCACCCTCCCGCCTCCCAGGTGTGGACAGTTACAAGGTATGTACCTGTTCACACCAGCCGTCCATGCGGCTGCGCCGCACCCCGACGGGATGACCATAGGGTGTTCCTGGGAGGGCTGCGCCCTCCCAAACCCTCCCGCGGGGGGGCATGGGGAAACCGGGTTTCCCCATCCCCCTGCGGGGCGGGGGCGTGGGGAAACCCGGTTTCCCCACCCCCCTCGCCGAGGGCTTATGTTCACGTTAGCCATCCATGCGGCTGCGCCGCACCCCGATGGGATGACCATAGGGTGTTCCTGGGAGGGCTGCGCCCTCCCAGACCCTCCCGCGGGTGGGGGCATGGGGAAACCCGGTGTCCCCATTCCCCTGCGGGGCGGGGGCGTGGGGAAACCCGGTTTCCCCACACCCCTCGCCGAGGGCGTATGTTCACGTTAGCCATCCATGCGGCTCCGCCGCACACCGACGGGATGAAAAAAGGTCGTTCCTGGGAGGGCGCAGCCCTCCCAGACCCTCCCGCGGGTGGGGGCATGGGGAAACCCGGTGTCCCCATTCCCCTGCGGGGCGGGGGCGTGGGGAAACCCGGTTTCCCCACACCCCTCGCCGAGGGCGTATGTTCACGTGAGACGGTCATGCGCATGGCGCACCACGCCGCGATGCACATGACCTGGGAGCGCGGGCGGGACGCCCGCGCCACGGCGCCGCGGGCACGGCGCCGGCCCCCTCCCTGACCCTCCCCCACTGGGGGCGGGAACCCGGCTCCTCCCCCCAGCGGGGGGAGGCTGGGAGGGGGGCTGAACGCAGCGAACGATGGTCGCCTCAGGGGTAACGCCCGCGCTCCCAGAAGAAATCTGAACACGTACCAGGGTATGTGGCCTTTGTTGAGACCATCGTTCCGTGGTATGCTGGTGGCACCGTCCCGCGGATGCCCTCCCTTGCTGATCGAGGAGCCCTCACGATGCTCAGGCGGGTAGCCATTCTCTACAATCCGTTCTCTTCCGTCTCTATCGAGCGTTCGGCAAAACTGGCCGAGTGGTTGCGGTCGCGCGACATAGCCGTCTGGCGGGGGGTGTCGCAGGAGGCGCGCGATACGCCGGGCGTGTTGAATGACACCGATCTGATGGTCGCGATGGGCGGGGATGGCACCGTGTTGCGGGCAGCCCGTCTGTGCTTTCCGCTCGATATTCCCGTGCTGGCGGTGGCCCTGGGGCACCTGAGTTTCATGGCCGAGGTGCAACCCGATGAGGTCGAACAGGCAATCGAACTGGTGGATCAGGGGGGAGGCTGGTACGACGAACGGGCATTGATCCGCGCCAGTCTGTATCGCCAGGATATACGCATCGCCGACTTCACGGCGCTCAATGAGATCGTGCTCTCGCGCAGTGAGATCAGTCGTATCGTGAACGTGCAGGTGAGTGTGGACGGTTCGCCGTTGACGACCTACCACGCCGACGGGGTGCTGGTGTCAACAGCGACCGGTTCGACTGCCTACGCGCTGGCGGCGGGCGGTCCGATTGTTGATCCGCGTTCACGGGCGCTGCTGCTGGTGGGCATTGCGCCGCATCTCTCGCGGGTGCCCTCGATGGTGCTGCACGAGGACGCGGTGGTGACCCTGCAACTCCGCAGTCGCCACCACGCCAATCTGGCCATTGATGGGCGCGAGAACCTGTCGTTGCAGGAGGGTGACGAGGTGGTGGTGCGGCGCAGCCCGCGGGTCTGCACCTTCGTGCGTCTGCGGCCAAGCAGCCAGTTCTACTCGCAACTGGTTGCGCGCCTCCGGCGGGATGAGTAATACCATGGGTATGGGGAAACCGGGTTTCCCCATACCCCTCTCCGAGGACCTGTGTTCACATCAGCCATCTATGCGGCTCCGCCGCACAAAGCCGCAATGAACATAAGGTTGTTCTTGGGAGGGCTGCGCCCTCCCAAACCCTCCCGCGGGCGGAGGGATGGGGAATCCCGGTTTCCCCACCCCCCTGCGCGAGGGCCAGGCCCTCTCGCGGGCGGAGGGATGGGGAACCCCGGTTTCCCCACCCCCCTGCGCGAGGGCTGCGCCCTCCCAAACCCTCCCGCGGGCGGAGGGATGGGGAACCCCGGTTTCCCCACCCCCCTGCGCAAGGGCTGCGCCCTCCCAAACCCTCCCGCGGGCGGAGGGATGGGGAACCCCGGTTTCCCCACCCCCCTGCGCAAGGGCTGCGCTCTCCCAAACCCTCCCGCGGGCGGAGGGATGGGGAACCCCGGGCATTGTTGTCCAGCAACCCGGCGTCTGCCGCTCCCAAACCCTCCCGCGGGCGGAGGTATGGGGAAATCCGGTTTCCCCACCCCCCTGCGCAAGGGCTGCGCTCTCCCAAACCCTCCCGCGGGCGGAGGGATGGGGAACCCCGGGCATTGTTGTCCAGCAACCCGGCGTCTGCCGCTCCCAAACCCTCCCGCGGGCGGGGGAATCGGGAAACCCGGTTCCCCCATACCCCTGCTCGAGGGCCAGGCCCTCCCGCGGGCGGGGGGGTGGGGAAACCCGGTTTCCCCACCCCCCTGCGCAAGGGCTGCGCCCTCACCTTCCCGCGGGCGGGGGTATGGGGGAACCGGGTTCCCCCATGTTCACGTTAGAACCCCATGCGGCTGCGCCGCACACTAAGAGGAATGAAAATCAGATTTTCTTGGGAGGGCGTAGCCCTCCCAAACCCTCCCGTAGGGGAGGCATTTTCACCTTCGAGGAGTGCAACCTGGAAAGCGAGGAAGAACTATGCGCTACGTCGGCGCCTCGGTGAGTGGCGTTGTGCGCGCGCCGGTAGAGTCGGTGTGGGATCTGGTCGCCGACCCGACCCGGCATCCGGAGATCGCTGGAAGCGGCGAGGTTCAGGCAGTGACGGTGCCAGGCGGGAGGATGGGGCCGGGCGTGGTGTTCGAGTCGCAACAGTATATGCGCGGGTTGTCGTATGTGACGGCGAACCGGGTGGTGATCTGGGAGCCGCCCTATCGGATCGCCTGGCGGGTGGGGTTCACCTTCGCGCCCGGCGTGGCGCAGATCTGGATGTTCAGCCTTGCGCCGGAGGCCGGCGGCACGCGGATCGAGAATGGCGTGGTGTTGCCCTACGCGCTCCCGGGGGTGTTCCCCTTCAGCCTGCTTCACCGCGAGATTGCGGGCCGCGAGATATCCGTCATCAAGCCGACCTTCGTGCGGCTGGCTAGCGTGCTGGGTGTCGCGCCGCCGGCTGAACTGGTAGAGCGCTACGAAGCTCCCGCGGCGCTGGTGGCCCTGCTGCCTTCGCCGTGGCTCCAGGGAGCGTTGTGGGCGGGCCTGGGGGCGGCCCTGGTGGGCCTGCTGCTGCGCCTGCGCCGGTTGGCGCGCGCCGCCGCGGGTCGCGCGACGGGTGACTGATTCGGTTCGTGAACGAGCGGACCTGACCTCACTCCCCGATGGGAATGCCGAGCGCCGTGGCTCCACCGCGCGCGCCGCCGCCCGGGAAGAGCGAGCGTTCGGCGACAATGGGCTGAGTACTGCGCACTACGGCTGAGACGGCGTCCTCATTGGGGTAGAGTTCATGGACGGACAGAGTGTAGCGGGCGCCGGCGGGTACCTCGAAGCTCTGCTGGCCGGTGGCGCCACCGGTGAAGTTGAAGTCCACCGTTACTCGGGCGGCAAGGCGGCCAGGGTTGCTTACGCAGAGGATGTAGCTCGTGTCGCGGGTGCGCCCGTCAACGAAGGCCCAGCGCAAGGCCGGTTCCGGGGCGCCGGCGCTGATGGTGCCTGCCGCGCCCCCGTTGAAGATCAGCGCGCGCTCGACGGCGATGGGCCGGTCGGCTTCGACCAGCGAACTGAACCCCAGGTTGGGCACGATCTCACTGGCATTGATGCTGAGTTGCGAGCGTGGCGGCACGGCGTAACGGCGGGCCTCGGCGCGACCATCAGGACCCATAAAGGTGACAACGGTGCGGGCAGGCTGGGTGTTGGGGTTCAGCACCAGCAGGCGCATGCGGAAGTCGCCCTCGGTGGTGCCCTCGGCGAAGTGCCAGCGCCGTGACAGGGTGGTTATGCCACGCCCGGTGTGCAGGCCGGCCTGTTCTGGCCCAAAGCGCAGGGTGCGTTCCACGGCGATGGGCTGGCTGGCAATCACCTGTCCGCCGAAGCTGGTCCCTAGCAGCGGGCGCGAGCCATCGGGCAAGGTAATATCGTGCACGGAAATCACCAGGCGCGATTGGGCGCCCACGGTCACCGGTTGCTCGAAGGTGAGGCCATCGCGGCGGAGGTAGTTGACGGTTGCCTGGACGGGGGCCGCGCCGGGGTTGAAGAGGATCAGGTAAGTTCGGGCGTTGCCTTCGGTTGAGCCTTCGGCGAAGTACCAGACCCGCGACAGGCTGGTGATGCCGGGGCCGCCATCAATGTCGGTGGTAAGGCCCATGGCGCGCTCAACCAGAATGGGCGCGCTGGACTCGACGATGGCCGGCAGGGCCGGGGCATCCTGCACCAGGTCGTTGACAACGAGGTCGGCGCGGCCATTGGGGGGCACGGTGACGATGCGGGTGATGGGGGCGCCGCCGACGCGAATGAGGTTGACCCGGGCGTCGGCCTGGGCGGGGGTGGGGTTGAAGAAGGCGAAGCGCTGGCTGTAATCGGCCACATTGCCCTCGGCGAAATACCAGCGGGCGCGCACGGTTGATCCGTCTACCTGAGCGCGGATCTGGGGGAGTTGACCGCGGAAGGGCGGGAAGGGATCGGGCGCTTCGGGGGCGACATCGTTGTGCCCGGCGATATTGGGCCGCGCGCGGCGTTGCCCATCGAGCGCCACCAGGTGGTCGCCGATAGGGTTGATGGCATAGGCTTCACCGAGCCAGGCCAGCAGGCTCACGAGGGCCCCGGTGGCGGCAGGGGTCGCCGTCGCATCGCGAGGGGCGATCAGCGCGACGTGGACGGCGGGATCGCCCCCGGCCAGCCGCGGCACACGCGAGGTTGGCCCCCCCAGACGGCCCTCGAAGAGGTTCCCCTCGGCATCAATCAGGTAGTGGTAGCTGAGGTCCTCCCAGCCGAGCACCCGGGTCTGGTACGCGGTGAGGGCGCGCACGAAATCGAGGGTGGCGGTGGGGGTGGGGCTGGCGTCAATCTGGTGGATAATCACGCCGAGCGGATCGCCGCGAACGGGCTGGGCGGGTTGCACGCCACCGCTCCAGTCAGCCCGGCTGATCAGGGTGGGGCGCTGGGTGAGGGTGGATGGGCCGAAGAGGATGGGGCGGCGGGGCAGGCCGGCGGCGAAGATCGGCGTCGCGGCAGTGGTATTCAGATAGCTCAGGGTGACTTCTTCGAGCGTGGGTGAGGCGCGGGCGATCTGGCTGCCGAGGGTGACGCGCAGTTGCAGGTACTGGGTATCGGCGGGCAGGGCGAGCACATCGGGGGTGGCGAAGGCGCCCTCCCTCCCGGTGGCGGCGGAGCGCGCATCGCCGGCGACGAGGGGTTGCCAGGGCCCCCAACCGCTCTCGGGATCGCCTTCGGGGGGCGTGGCGCGGGCGCGCGCCTCGAGCAGCAACTGAGTGCCATCGAGCACATCCGCGCGCCACTGGGCTCCGGCCGCGTTGATGGGAAAGCTCGTCTTGAGCGCAGGCGAAACGAAGCTGCCGAAGGTCTGGCCATCGGCGAGGCGGAGTTCGCCGCCAGCATTATTGGTGACCAGGAGCCCGCTGGCGCTGCCCGCCTCCCAATCGGCGACGGACGAGAGGGTGAGTTTCCCGACGCGGGCCTGCGGTCCTTGCTGTTGGGCGCGAGAGGGCGCGGGGGCGAGGGTAATGGCCAGCGCGACCAGAAGGATGCAGGCGACGAGGCGCGCCCGGAGTGCAAAGAGAGCGGACATCCGTCGCATAGGTTTCCGCCTCGCGCGCTGCTGGAACGGAAGGCCCCGCCGGATTGACCGGACGCGGCCAGCGCCACGCCCAGCGCATCGTCCAGAAGGGGGCCGCAGTGATCGCCGCGGCGCGCACTAGATCCCTGTCAAACAGAACAGGGGTGGTTGCTCATCCTCCCGCGGGGTTAGCGCTCAGGCTTCACGGCGCCGCCGAAGGCGCCTTTGTAGGCATTGGCCGAGTCGTAGAGCGTCCAGCCATCAATTTCCGCATACTTCTCGGTCGCCTCGATCTGGGCGCGCACCTCGGCAGGGCCGTAGCGCACCACCTTGTAGGCCCAGGGGTCGGTATGATCCTGGAGCCATGGGCGCAGGCGGGCATATTCGCCCTCGATCTGGCGCAGGGCCTCAGCGTTGGCGGCGTCGAGGACCTTGTAGGGTTCATCTACTGGCGCGGGAAGATCGAAGGCCCCCGGCCACCAGAGCGAGGGGTAGGGCATGGGGCAAATATAATCTGCGTGGTCACCCATGCGCCGGATATCCTGGGCAATCGTGAGTGAGGCACCAAGGACGACCCGCCCGAAAATATCAATGGACATCTTCGCGCCGGCGCCATTGACGGCGCGATGGGCGGCGTCCATGAAATCGGTGAGCACTTCAAACATACGTTCAGGATTATCAACCGGATCCATCGGCTCGGAGAAGAGCAACTGATCGCGGAGCTCGGCGCGCTTGCCGTACCAGTCGGGGAAACGGATGTAATCGTAGTTGATCTCGTCGAAGCCCATCAGCGCGGCCTCGACCCCGAGCTGAATATTGTAATCCCAGACATTGCGGTTGGTGGGGTCGAGATAGGCATAGCGGATGCCGGGGCCAGGGTAATCGGCGTAGACCTCGCCGGACTCTCTGAGGCGGATGGACCACTCGGGGCGCGCATCGGAGAGCGCATTATCGTGGGAGAAGAGTTGAATCCGGGCGATGGTGTAGATCCCCCTGTCCTTGAGGCGCCGCACAAGGGCGGGCATATCAATGTAAGGTCGCGACAGGCCGAGTTCGCGCGCAAGAGGCACCTGGGAGTCGTAATACACCAGCCCGAGATCGTCGCGTAGATCGCTCTTCAGATCGATCACGATCGCGTTCAACTCCGTGCGGTCAATCAACTGAAGGTACTCCTCGAGCAGGGCGGGAGCGCTGGCGACCGCGGCGGTAACATAGAGGGCCTTGACGCGGAAGCGTTCCAGGGCGATCTCGGTGGGCACCTCGCCGGGCTTGATGGGCAGCACCACGGTACGGTAGCCCGGGGCGAGCACCTGGAGGTAGCCCTGTTCGGGCATGCCGGCGAGGGTAAAGGTTCCATCGGTGCTGCCGGCGATGCGTTCAAAGGCCACGGCGACGCCGGGGTAGGTGGTGGTGGCGAGGATGGCCGCGTTGGGCAGGGGTTTGCCGGTATTCTTATCAATCAGGCGGCCCCGCAGCGTATCGGGGCGAAGCACGGCGTCGAGCACGGTCGAGCGGGGCAGTTCCTGGGAGAGGGTGGCATACCCATCGGCGCTGATCTCAACACTGGTTGCCGTAGCCGGGAGGCCCTCAAGCCGGTAGCGACCATCGGGGCCGGAGGTGGCGCGGGCGGTTCCAGCGGTGATAGTGGCGCCGGCCACGGGCTGGCCGCTGTAGCGATCGGTAATCATACCCGTCAGCACGGCGGGTCGCAGGGCGAGGTCGAGGCTGGTAGCGCGGCTCAAGGTCCGTTCGGCGGGAGCATAGTCGGGCGCGACCACGCTAAGCGTAAACTGCTCGGGCAGGTCGGCAAGGATGTAGCGCCCATCGGCGCCAGTGGCAACACTGAGGGTACTGGTGACATTGAAGGTCGCGGTCACCTGGGCATTGGCGAGGGGTTGGCCGGTATAGGCGTCGGTAATCGTGCCGCTCAGGGTGTTGGGGCGCAGGGTGGTGCTAAGGGTGACGGTGAGGGTATCGGAGGCGGTCAGTTCGGGGCGCTCCGCGAGGGGCAGGCGCAGAGGCTCATAGTTGGGCGCGGACACCGCGAGCACCTCGTTCCGCCGCCAGCGCGAGGTGCTGAACGTACCGTTGGCGTCGGTCGTCACGGTAGTATTGCCGATAGTGACCCGGGCCTCGGGCACGGGTTGGCCGGTGTAGGCATCGGTGATCGTGCCGGTGAGCACCACGGCCGGGCGTCCGCAACCGGCGATGATCGCGGCCAGGAGCAGGACGCTCACGAGGGCCATCGGGCGTGCCGGCAAACGCAGCTTCATAGCAGCGCGACTCAAGGAGACTCCTCGCAACGATGAGCATCAGGCAGGGGGGAAACCTGGTTTCCCCACCCTCCTCCAAACCGGAGGATCGCGGAGGGCGCGGGTATGCTCTGGTGGGCTGCCACGACGATCGTGATGGCCGTGGAGGGAGGCGGCATGGGAGGGCGCCTCCTCTCCGCGAGAAATGACCCATCACAACCAGGTTGTCACACCACTAGCCAACGCGAGCCACATGCCGGAAGGTTATGCGTATAATAAAGTTTTTACAGGATATTGTCAAGACAGCTTACAGACAGCGAAGCTATCGGAGAGAGTGTCAGGGGATTTCCACCTCATAGACCCGATGGGGTTCAAGTTTTCCCTTAAGGTCCACGGTACCAAGGGGAGTCAGGGTCCAGGGGGACTGCCAGGCAGGGGGCAGGGCTTCGACGAGGTGATAGGAGACGATCACCTGCCCGGCCCGGGCGAGGCCAGAGAGGCGCGAGGCAGTATTGACCACATCGCCGATCAGGGTATAGTCCTGGCGTTGTTCGGAGCCGATGTTGCCGACGACGGCGCGGCCATAGCTGAGGCCGATGCCCATCCCGATATCGAAACCGAGTTCGCTGCGCCACTGGCGGGCGAGGCGAGCGAAGGCTCGTTGCATCTCGACGGCGGCGACGAGGGCGCGCTGCGGGTCATCAGGATAGGCGATCGGAGAGCCGAAAACGCCAATGATACCATCGCCGAGGAACTTGTCAATGGTGCCGCCGAAGGTGTAGAGCACCTCGGTCATTGCGGTAAAGTAGCGATTCAGGATGTGCTCGATCAACACTCCCGGGGGGGTGCGTTCGGTAATGGAGGTGAAGCCGCGCATATCGGCGAAAACCACCGCAACATCGCGCTCGGTGGGACGGCCGAACTCCGCGCCGGCGTCGAGCAACTGTTCGGCCACCTGAGGCGACACATAGCGTCGGAAGACACTGCGGAGTCGCTCGCGTTCCTGGCGCTCCAGGCGCTTGATCGGGCTGATGTCGTGCAGCATGGTCACGTGGCCGAGGGGGGTTTCATCGGCGCCACGCACGGGGGCAACGCTGACGCTGAAGGTCACATCGTCGGGAAGGACGATCTCGGCGGCGGCGCCAACGCCATTGGCCTGCTTGATCAATGGCACCAGTTGACTGATAGCGGAGTTGTTGCCCGCCTGGAGGGCGTCGAGGGTCTGGCCGCGGGCGACGCGCAGGTTCAGGCCGAGGCGTTCTTCAGCGGCGCGATTGGCCAGCAGCACTTCACAGTGCGGACCGACGAGCAGGATGGGGTCGGTAGCGCCGCGCAGCACCGCGTTCAGGGTGGAGCGTTCCTCGGCAACCACCCGGTAGAGCCGGGCATTCTCCATCACCTGGACGATGAGGCTGGCCACGGTCGTGGCCAGTTCCATATCGGCGCGTCCGAAACCCGCCTGGCGACCGGTGGCGTCAATGCAGAGAACGCCAAGGGTGCGCTGGCCGGCCAGCAGCGGCACGAAGAGCATATCGTCAATCGCCCGGGCCTCGAGCAGGTTGTGCAGGGCGGCGAAGCGCGGATCGGCGCGCAGGCTGCGGACGAGCACCGGCTCGCGGGCGCTCAAGATCATCCGCCGCGCGTCGGGATGGGCGGTGAGCAGACGTTCCAGATCGGCGTCGTAGGGGGTTCGACCGCCGTGGAGGGCGATCAGGGGTTGCTCCTGCCGCTCGAGGTCGTTGAACAGCACCAGGCCGGCCTGGGGCACGCCAAAGATCGCTGCCACGGCATCGGCGGCGACCTGGAGGTTCTGCGGCGCGTCAATCTGGGCCGTAATGGCGACCGACAGGCGATTGACCTGGCTGAGTTGGGAGATGCGCCGTTGTTCTTGTTCGAGAAGGCGGGCATTGCCCAGGGCGATGCTGAACTGGTTGACAATCGCATTGAGCACGGCCTCATCGTTGGGGCCAAAGGCGCCTTCGTGCGGGCTACGCAGTTCAAGGGTGCCCAGCATCTCGCGCCGCAGCATCACCGGCATCACCAGCAAGGCGCGCACCTGCTCATCGCCGGGCAGCACGGGCTCGAAGCGCGAATCGTGAGAAACATCGGCCACACGCAGCGTCTGCCGCTGGGCGATGGCCCAACCGCTGAGGCCCCGTCGGGCGCACACGCTCACCGGCAGGGTGGTCGGGCCGTCAATGGCGCCCGCATCGGCCTGGAGCACGAGGTCTTCACCCTGAAGCAGCAACAGGCTGACACGGGGATACCCGAACTGCTGCTGGATCATATAGACCATCAGGCGCATCAACTGATCGGGCGCCATCAGTTCGGCAAGGTAGGTGTTGATCTCGTTGACCTTGCGCAGTTCTTCGGCGCGGCGGGCGAGCAATTCCTTCTGGCCCCGGGTCAGGCGAAAGAGTTGGGCGCTCTCGATAGCCACGGCGCTCTGAGCCGCCACCGAAGTGAGCAGTTCGAGATGTTCCTCGGTGAAGTAGCCAGGCGTATGGTGGACGAGGGTGATCACCCCGAGGACGCGGCCCTCGCGCACTATGGGCATGGCCGCCACGGAACGCACGTTGCTGTGGAGTTGATTGGCGGTGAACCAGCGCCCATCGTCGCGCGTATCGGCGATGGTCAAAGGGCGGCGTTCACGCAGCACCCAGCCGGCCACGCCCTGCTGCAGAATATACTGGAGCATGGCGCCGGCCGGGTTGCGACTGCTGGAGTAGCAGAGCGCTTGCTCGGCGTCCACATCGGTCAGAATAATACTGGCGCGCACGGCCCCCACCGCATCGGCGAGGTGGTCCAGGAAGCCCGTGAGCAGGGTATCAAGATCGATACTGGAACCAAGGTCGCGGGTCAGGTGGAGCAGCAGTTCGGTTTTGCGCTGGGCGCGTTCCAGCCCGCGTTGGGCGCGCTGCAGGCGCAACATCGCCCGAACGCGCGCCAGGAGTTCATCAACGGCGATGGGCTTGACCAGAAAGTCATCGGCGCCGGCGTCGAGGCTGGCAACGCTGGTATTCAGATCGGCCGTCGCGGAGATAATCATCACGGGGATGAACGGCTTGGAGCGGTCGGCCTTGATGCGCCGGGTGACTTCCAGGCCGTCGATGCCGGGCAAGGCCAGGTCGAGCAGAATAATGTCCGGGGTAATGAGGTGGAGGTAGGCCAGGGCCTCCTCGCCGCTGGCGGTCAATGAGACGCGGTAGCCATCGGCGACCAGAACATCGTGGTAGATGCGCTGGATGATCAGGTCATCCTCAACGACCAGAATGTGCGCCGGATCGGTCATGCGCCGGGTTGCGGACGTGGCATAAGGCATGGTTCAGATTTCATCGGTTCTGGCAGCTATGCCGCGAGAACTGAAGAAAAACTCGGCATGTGCGGCCTGGCCCAGAGACGTTGCTACCATTTTAGACTGCGGATGGAAGATCGCCGCTCAAGGCAACCGGAAGCGCTCCAGCGCTCACGAGCGTGCGGCGTCTCTATGACCGCTCTGGTAGCATCAGCAAAGACGTTGCATCAGCCTTGAGTATAGCATTAAGCCGGGTCAGGGGGAAGGCCGTCGTGGTATGATGATCATCATGATGGCATAGGATGGCCGATGGTGTGCCAGCCAGCAAACAAGCGATTGGCGGGATTATGGATTTCTATCTAGCCGAGCCGGTGGATGCGCTCTACGCCACGGTGGCGGAGGTGATGGCGATTGACACGGTAGAGCGTTTACAACTCGCGCGTGAGGGCCAGATGGCGACGCGCTTTGTGGGCCGACTGCGCATGGAGGCGCAGAGCGCCTACGATCTGGTGGCGCCGCGGCTACGGGCGATGGGCTATACGCCGCTGTTGCAGGAGGCTGGCGACCAGGTGGCGCTGCTGGCGGCGCCGGCATTGCCGAGGCCAGCCCCCTCACGGCTCTGGCTGGCGCTGCTGCTTTTCGCCCTCACGGTGGCCTCGACGGTCTTCGTGGGCGGGTTTTCCGCCGAGGGCTTCAACCTGGCGCAGGGGTTGGGTTTCAGCGCGGCGCTGCTGGGCATCCTCCTCGCCCACGAACTGGGCCACTATGTGGTGGCGCGGCGTGAGGGCGTGGCGGTCAGTTATCCCTTCTTCATCCCCGCGCCGATCTTTCTGTTGGGTACAATGGGCGCCTTTATTTCGATCAAGGAACCGGTGCCGAACCGGCGCGCCCTGCTGGCGATCGCCATCGCCGGCCCGCTGGCGGGGCTGGTCGTGGCCATTCCGGTCCTTTTCATCGGGCTGAGCATTTCGGAGGTGCGCCCGATCGTGCCCGCGCCAGGCAGTTTTACCGAGGGCAACAGCCTGCTCTACGCGGCGATCAAGATCCTGGTGTTCGGGCGGTTTCTGCCCAGCAATGGCGAGGATGTCTATCTGCATCCGGTGGCCCTGGCAGGCTGGGCGGGCCTGCTCGTTACCGGGCTGAACCTGCTACCGGCAGGCCAGCTCGACGGGGGGCACATCTTCTTTGCTCTGTTCGGGCCGCGGCTGGCGCGGGTGATGAGCATGGTCGTCGCTGTGGCTCTGCTCGCGATGGGCTTTCTGTGGAGCGGCTGGTTCATCTGGGCGGTAATCGTGGCCCTGCTGGGCCAGCAGCGCAGTCCCCTGCTCAACGAGGTTTCGCCCCTGCGCGGCCCCTGGCGCCTCCTGGCCATCCTGGGTCTGGTGGTGTTTGTCCTTGTCTTTACGCCCCGGCCGATTATGGAGACGGCGGGGATGTGATCGCGCTCCGGAGCTACGCGGTGGAGGAGCGCGGGTAACTGTTTAGATCTGGGGTCATAGACAAACCTGGGAGCGAGCGTGTCCCGCTCTCGTCGCGTCTCCGCAGGCAAACTGCCCGCGCTTCAAGGCGAGGTGCGATGGGTATTGAGAAATTCATCTAGTACACCTGGTCCTTCGGAGCGGGGTATGGGGAAACCAGGTTTCCCCATGCCCCCGCCCGCGGGAGGGGGTGGAAGGGCGCAGCCCTCCCAGGAACAACCTTATGTTCATCCCATCGGTGTGCGACGCAGCCGCACGGACGGCGCTCGCCCGCGCAGGCGAGAGCGGAGTAATTGCTCAAAGAGCATAACACGCGCGAGCGGGGGGCGGCGCGGCCTCTCTCGCGCTCCGCGCCAGGAGGCGAGCGTAACACCCGGCATGGTTGGAATATGCTACCATAGTCGCACTTCTGGATGAGTTGCCCTGGAGAAAGGAAGCGAGGGTATGAAACTGGTGACCTACCGCCACGAGGGCGTGGAGCGGATTGGCGCCGTGCGCGACGAGGCGATTGTCGATCTGAGCGAGGTTGCGCCATCAATGCTGGAGTTGATTGCCGGGGGGCCAGCATTGCTGGCTCGCGCCCGGGCGATCACCGCCAGCGCCGAAGCCGCCGTGCCGCTCGAGGCGGTCTCGTTGCTGGCGCCCATTCCCAGGCCCCGCAAGAACATCATCTGCCTGGGGATGAACTACGCCGCTCATGCGATCGAATCACTGCGGGCCAAAGGTCTGCCCGAGAAACTGCCTGAGCACCCGATCTTCTTCTCCAAGGCGCCCACGGCGGTCAACCACCCCGGGGCGGTGGTGCCGCTGATGCCTGACGTTTCGGCCCAGCGCGACTGGGAGGTGGAACTGGCGGTGGTGATCGGCGTCGGCGGCAAGCATATTTCCAGGGAGCGGGCCTTAAGCCATGTCTTTGGCTACACCATCCTGAACGATGTCTCGGCCCGTGACCTGCAAGCGCGCCACCAGCAGTTCTTCTACAGCAAGAGCCTCGATGGTTCGGCTCCCATGGGGCCCTGGATCGTCACCGCCGATGAGATCCCCAACCCGCACAACCTGCGCCTGCGCCTGCGCCTCAATGGGGTGACGATGCAAGATGCCAGCACGAGCGATATGATCTTCGATATTCCGGCCTGCATTGCGACGTTCAGCCACGGCATCACCCTCGAGCCGGGCGATGTATTCGCCACCGGCACGCCCAGCGGCGTGGGAATGGGCATGAGCCCGCAGCGCTGGTTGCAAGCGGGCGATGTGATGGAGTGCGAGATCGAGCGTATCGGCGTGCTGCGGAACGAGGTGTGGTAACCGCTGACGGGTGCGGGGGTTTCTCCCGGCGGGCAGGGGCGCGGGGCCACACCCGGTGGCCCCGCGCCCTCCGCTTATCCAACCGCGGCAAACCGTTCCTGCAGGCTCTCGACGGTCCAGGCCCCGTCCCGCAGGGCGCGAATGGCCTCCACCGCGGCGGCGGCCCCGGAGAGGGTGGTGAGGGTGGGCACGCGGTAGATAATCGCGGCGCGGCGGATGGCGGCTTCGTCGAAGAAACTGGCCTTGCCCAGGGGGGTGTTGACGATCAGGGCGATCTGGCTGTTCTTGATATAGTCCACGACGTTGGGGCGGCCCTCGTTGACCTTGTAGATCGTGGCGACGCTGATACCGTGCTCACGCAGAAAGGCGGCGGTGCCGCCGGTGGCCAGCAGGGTGAAGCCCAGGGCTTCCAGGGCGCGGGCGATGGGGAGCAGGGTAGGTTTGTCGCGGTCGTTGACGCTGAGAAAGGCGTTGCCGCCGAGGGGCAGATGCTGGCCGCAGCCAAGCTGGGCTTTGGCGAACGCCTCGCCAAAGGTGGCCCCGCTGCCCATACCCTCGCCGGTGGAACGCATCTCGGGGCCGAGCAGGATATCCACGCCGGGGAAGCGTGCCCAGGGCAGGACGACCTCTTTGACGTGGTAGCGGGGGGCGTGGGAGTTGAAGATCTGCGCTTCGCCCCGTTCAATTGCCGCGCGCCAGGCGCTCAGCGGCTTGCCCGCGGCGCACTGCACGGCGATCTGCGCCCAGGGTACGCCGGTGGCCTTGGCTACGAAGGGGACGGTGCGCGAGGCGCGGGGGTTGACCTCGAGCACGTAGACCACGTCGTCCTTCACGGCGTACTGGACATTCATCAGGCCCACCACGCCCAGTTCGCGCGCCAGGCGCGCGGTATGCTCGCGCATGGTGGCGACGTGCTGCGGCGCGACCATATAGGTGGGGATGACGCAGGCGCTGTCGCCGGAGTGGACGCCGGCCAGTTCGATCTGCTCCATGATCCCGGCGATGACCACCTCCTGACCATCGGCCACGCAATCCACGTCTATCTCGAAGGCATCTTCCAGGAAGCGGTCAATGAGCACCGGATGCTCGGGCGAGGCCTCCACCGCCTCGCGCATGTAGCGCTCCAGGGTCTCGTCATCGTAGACGATGGCCATGGCGCGCCCGCCGAGCACGTAGGAGGGGCGCACGACGACAGGGTAGCCAATGGCGGCGGCAACCTGGCGGGCCTCCTCCCAACTGCTGGCGCTACCGTGGGCCGGGGCGGGAATACCCAGCCGGTCCAGCAAGGCGCCGAAGCGGTCGCGGTCCTCGGCCAGGTCGATCGCTTCGGGCGGGGTGCCCCAGATCGGCACGCCGGCGGCCTCGAGGGCGCGGGCCAGCTTCAGGGGCGTCTGGCCGCCAAACTGGATGATCACCCCATCGGGGCGCTCAAGCTCGACGATGTTGAGCACGTCTTCGAGTGTCAGCGGCTCGAAGTAGAGCCGGTCGGCGGTATCATAGTCGGTCGAGACGGTTTCGGGGTTGCAGTTGATCATGATCGTCTCGTAGCCCAGGTCGCGCAGGCCGAAGACGGCGTGGACGCAGCAGTAGTCGAACTCGATGCCCTGGCCGATGCGGTTGGGGCCGGAGCCGAGGATGATCACCTTCTTGCGGTCGCTGACGTCGGCCTCGTCCTCGCTCTCGTAGCTAGAGTAGAGGTAGGGGGTGAAGGCCGGAAACTCTGCCGCGCAGGTATCCACGCGCTGGAAGGTAGGCACGATGCCGAGTTCCTTGCGCCGGGCGCGCACCTGGAGTTCGGGCGGGCGGCTGGCGGCGCCCTCAACGCGCAGCAGGAAGGCCAGTTGAGCGTCGGAGAAGCCCATGCGCTTGGCCTGGCGCAGCAGATCGGCAGGCACGGTTTCCAGGGTAAAGGCGCGCAGGCGTCCTTCCAGGTTAACCATCTGCTCCATCTGGTGCAGGAACCAGGGGTCAATGCGGGTCAGGGCGTTGATCTGATCGACGCCCATGCCGCTCTGCAGGGCATAGCGGATGTAGAAGTAACGCTCGGGGTTGGGGGTGATCAGGCGCTCGCGCAGGCGCTCGGGGTTGATGAGGTCCTTGCCGTCGGCGCCCCAGCCCATGCGGCCCTGCTCCAGCGAGCGCCAGGCCTTCTGGAAGGCTTCGGGGAAGGTGCGCCCAATAGCCATCACCTCGCCGACCGACTTCATGCTGGTGGTCAGGGTCTGATCAGCCTGGGGGAACTTCTCGAAGGCCCAGCGGGGGATCTTCACCACCACGTAGTCGAGGCTCGGCTCGAAGCTGGCGGGGGTTTCGCGGGTAATATCGTTGGGCAACTCGTCGAGGGTGTAGCCAACGGCCAGTTTGGCGGCGATCTTGGCAATGGGGAAGCCGGTGGCCTTGGAGGCCAGGGCCGAGGAGCGCGAGACGCGGGGGTTCATCTCGATGACGTAGATGCGCCCATCGTCGGGATGCACGGCGAACTGCACGTTCGAGCCGCCGGTCTCGACGCCCACGGCCCGTAGCACGGCCAGGCCCATATCGCGCATACGCTGGTACTCGCGGTCGGTGAGGGTCATCGCCGGGGCGACGGTGACCGACTCGCCGGTATGCACGCCCATAGGGTCAATGTTCTCAATCGAGCAGACGATCACCCCGTTATCGGCGCGGTCGCGCATGACCTCCAGTTCAAACTCCTTCCAGCCCAGGACGCTCTCCTCAACCAGCACCTGGGTAACCGGCGAAGCATCGAGACCGCGTTCGACGATCTCTTTGAACTCCTCCAGGTTGTAAGCGATCCCGCCGCCCATGCCGCCGAGGGTGAAGGAGGGGCGAATGATCGCCGGGAAGCCGGTGGTGGCCACGATGGCCAGGGCCTCTTCGACGGAATGGGCGGTGCCCGAGGCGGGCACCTGGAGGCCAATCGCGATCATGGTATCTTTGAAGCGCTGGCGATCCTCGGCGACACGCACCGCCTCGACCGAGGCGCCGATCAGTTCGACGCCATAGCGCTCGAGCACGCCGGCCTCATGGAGTTCGACGGCCAGGTTCAAGGCCGTCTGCCCGCCGACGGTGGGGAGCAGCGCGTCGGGGCGCTCTTTCGCGATGATACGCTCCAGGCTTATCGCGGTAAGCGGCTCAATGTAGGTGGCATCGGCCAGTCCCGGGTCGGTCATAATCGTTGCGGGGTTGGAGTTGACCAGCACGACGCGATAGCCCTCTTCGCGCAGGGCCTTGCAGGCCTGGGCCCCCGAATAGTCGAACTCACAGGCCTGGCCGATCACAATCGGGCCAGAGCCGATAATCAAGATGGTATGCAGATCCGTGCGCCTGGGCATCGCTCGTATACAACTCCTGAACGTGGAGCGTGGTTTCCCCCGCTCCGGATACCGGTCACCGCAGGGGATTATACCATTTTGGATTGTAGATTTTGGGTTTTAGATTGTATATCCCCGGTTCGCTTATTTTCGCGGAGAGCTTCCTGAAGCCATGAGACGACTGTATCCTGACCCTACATCCATTATTTGTCAAGTTGGATGCCCCTTGCCGTAGGCCTGTTCACCCCTGATAGATCGGGTAGAGGGCCACGCGCCTGTCGGAGCGACGGGTCAGACGGGCGGCGCGGCGGCTAGCCTCGCGCAGCACACGGCGCCGGTCGATGGTGAGCAGGCGGCGCCGGCGCATCAGCACGCGCCCGGCGACGATCACCGTGTCCACGTCATCGGCGCGGGCGCTGTAGAGCAGCGTGGCCGCCGCGTCGTGGACGGGCAGGGTATGCGGCGCATTGCGGCGGAGCAGGACGATATCGGCGGCCAGACCCTCGCGCAATGCGCCGGTCACGTCCCCGAGGCCGATGGCCCGCGCGCCGTCGCTGGTGGCGAGACGCAGGGCCACGCCAAGGGGCATGACCCGGGCATCGCTATGGCGGTGCTTCTCCAGCAGGGAGAGGAGGCGGGCGGCCTCCAGGATGTCATAGTCATTGTTACTTGCCGCACCGTCGCTGCCCAGGCCGACCGTCACCCCCGCGGCCCGCAAGGCGGTGACCGGCGCAACACCGATCCCCAGTTTCATCTCCGTCTTGGGTGTGGCAACGACGCTGACGTTGTGGGCGGCCAGAATGGCGACGTCGTCAGGGTCGGGATGGGCCATGTGCGCCGCGAGGGTTGGCGACTCGAAGAGGCCGGCGTCGCGGACCATGGCCACAGGTGTCTTGCCGTAGCGGACGCGACTCTCGGCCACCTGGGCCGCCGTCTCGGAGAGATGGATGTGGATGCCTACACCGAGCCGGCGAGCTTCGCCGGCGACACGGGCGAGAAGGTCCGGCGTGCAGGTGTACGGGGAGTGCGGCCCGAGCCAGGCGCTGATGCGTCCTCCGGCCGCGCCGTTCCAGCGGGTCACGAAATCCACCGCCCGGGCCAGTTGCTCGGTCTCGTCCGGCCCGCTGAAGATGGTCGGCGCCAGATTGGCGCGTATGCCGCTCTCCTCGACGGCCCGAGCGATAGCATCAATCGAAAAATAATGATCGGCCACGCAGGTGACGCCGGCTTCGATCATCTCGGCGATGCCCAGCAGGGCGCCCCAGTACACATCCTCGGCGGTGAGGTTGGTTTCCATGGGCCAGATGTGGTCGTTGAACCAGGCCTCGATCGGAACATCTTCGACCACGCCGCGGAACAGGCTCATGGCGGTGTGGGCGTGGCCGTTGATCAGACCGGGGATCGCCAGCATACCGCGGGCGGTGATACTCTCGCGCGCCGGTTCATCGATGACATGGGGAGCAATGCGTACAATATACCCCTCGCTCACGGCGATGCTGTGGCGGGGAAGCAGCACGGGCGCATCGCCATCGAATTGGAGTACGTCCGCATCACGGACGATGATGTCGTACATGCAATCTCTACTTGTGGCCTGACCCCCTGGTGGTGACGTTTGAGGGCGGACAGAACCCATAGGCGTGGATAAGGTTGTTGGGGTTGGGATGTGCTGGTACGCCCTTACCCCCTCGCTGCTCTCGCGCGCGAGAGCGGCGAGGGAGCGCGGTACATCTGGAAGCGGCGCGTCCCGTCCTCTCGCTGACCGTCCCCCGCTGGGGAGGGAACCGCGCGCCTCCCCCTGGGGGGGAGGTTGGGGGCGTACCCCCGATGGTGCAGCATGTTTCGTTGCACCCGTGGAGGGGTGCCGAGGCGCAGCCTGCCCTGCACTCCTCCATCGCGTACGTCCTGTCAATAAGGCGCTATTCTACGGCAAAGCCGCCATAGAAGCAACCCCGGCCCGGCAGGGTACCATCATCCCTGGGGGGCATTCACGCGCCTGGGAGCGAGGGCGTCCCGCCCTCGTGGGGTCTCCGCGGGCAAGATGCCTGCGCTCCCAGGAGAAAGGTGAAATTGTACTCCGCCAGGGGTGGGGGGAAAGCCGATCTCCACACCACTGCCGGACGGGGTTGCCGCGTGTCTGGGGCCTATCTGTATGATGGTACAATAGCAGCAGATGCGTAAGAGGATAGACGGCTGAGCGGGGAAGCATGCAGTCCGAGATCCTGCGGATCATCGTCACAGCGGTACTGGCGGTGCTGCTGGCGCAACAGGCGGCAAGGACTGGCCGGGGCACACGCCGGTGTCTGGCCTTTGCTGCCGGGGCGCTGGCCTTTGCCGTGTTTACCGTAGCAAACCTGCTCCCGTTTCTTGGGGTCAATCTTCCCTGGCTGACGTTGACGCTCACCGGCCTGGGGTTGGTGCTGGTGCTGGTGTCGGTGCTAGCGCTTCTGGTCGCCTACCGCGGGGGCGAGATGGCGCCCCAGGTGCGCGAGGCCCGCGAGTTGCTGGAGACTGAACGAAATAAGCGAATGGAATAAGCGAATGGGGTGCTGCGAACTAAGCGGATGGGGCGCTGCGAACTAAGCGGATGGGGCGCTGCGAACTAAGCGGATGGAGCGCTGCGAACTAAGCGGATGGGGTGCTTATGGTCTTTGAAAAATTAATCCGGTATGCCGGGCTGGCCGTGGGGCTGAAGCCCTCGGCTAGGGGATGCGAAGGCCGCCTGCGCGGCCTATACCGGGATTATTTATTCAAAGACCATCAGCCCCCCTTCCAACCTCCCCCCAGCGGGGGGAGGAGCCGCACTCCCGTTTCCAGCGGGGGAGGGCTGGAGAGGAAGTATCATCTTCATGGTTCAAATTCACGTGACAATCCAGCCTTCAGTTCCACAGACCGGTTCTGTGGAGATGTGGAACTGTAGAGGTGTGGAGCAACGGTCAAGCTGGCATGGCTGTTTCTGGACCATGCCTTATTTTTGAAAAGTATTGGCGCAAGATCTTGCGTCCCTATTACCAACCGGTGTCGGGGCGCCTGACACCCCGGTGCTCAGGGAGTATGGGGCAGGCGGGCTTCCCCACCCTTCAGCCGGTGCCGGGGCGTCTGATACCCTTGCGATCAAGGGGCTTGGGAGGCCACCATGAGCACAGATCTGGAACGGATGGGACAGCAGGCGAAGGCGGCGGCGCGGGTGCTGGCAAACCTGCCGACCGCGGCGAAAGACGCGGCGCTCCAGGCCATCGCCGATGCGCTACTGGAGCAGCAGGAGGTGATTCTCGCCGCCAATGGGGAAGATGTGGCCGCCGCGCGCGCCAGGGGCGTCGAGGCGGCGCTGATTGACCGCATGCTGCTCACCCCGGCCCGGCTGGCCAGTATCGCCAGTGATACGCGCCACGTCGCCGCCCTGCCCGACCCGGTGGGGGCGATCTTTGACGCGGTGGATCTGCCGAATGGCCTGCGCCTGCACAAGCGCCGCACCCCGCTCGGCGTGGTGGGAGCGATCTACGAGGCGCGCCCGAACGTGACGGTAGATATTGCCGCGCTCTGCCTGAAGACCGGCAACGCCACCGTGCTGCGCGGGGGCAGCGACATCGGCCGCAGCGTGGCGGCGATGACCGCGGCCATCGGCGCGGCGCTGCAGCGGGCCGGGCTCCCCGCCACGACGGTGCAGAGCATCACCGATCCCGACCGCGAGGTGGTGCGGGGCCTGCTGCGGCTCGACCGCTACGTGGATATGATCATCCCCCGCGGGGGGGCCGGGTTGCACCGCTTCTGCCTGGAGAACGCCACCATCCCGGTGATCACCGGCGGCATTGGCGTGGTGCATCTCTTTGTCGAACGGAGCGCCGACCTGGAACGGGCCGTGCCGCTGATTCACAACGCCAAGGTGCAGCGCCCGAGCGTGTGCAACGCCCTCGATACGCTGCTGGTCGAGCGCGAGATCGCCCCGGCGCTGCTGCCGGCCGTGGCGGCCAGCCTCTGCCCTGCTGGCGTGGAACTGCGCTGCGACCCGGAGAGCCTGGCCATCCTCGCCGACCATCCCGCGGCCCAGGGCTGGCGCGTGGTTCCCGCCGGCCCCGGTGATTACGGCAGGGAGTTTCTGAGCCTGACCCTGGCGATCAAGATCGTGGGCGGCCTTGATGAAGCGATTGACTTCATCGCCACCTACGGCTCGGGCCATACCGAGGCCATTCTAACGCAGGATCGCGCCGCGGCGGCGCGCTTCACTGCCGAGGTGGACGCCAGCGCCGTTTTCGTCAATGCCAGCACGCGTTTCAACGACGGCGGGCAGTTCGGCCTGGGGGCCGAGGTGGCCATCTCGACCCAGAAACTGCACTGGCGCGGGCCGATGGGTCTTGAGGCCCTGACAACGTTCAAGTGGATCGGAGAGGGCGACTATATTTCTCGCGCCTGAGGATGTTCCTGGGAGGGCTAGCCCTCACCAATTCCATGGTGTATGAACCATCGGTTGCATCTGGCTCATCTCTATAGCTCGCACATGAACGTGTATGGCGATCGCGGCAACGTGATCGCCCTGAAGCAACGCTGCGCCTGGCGCGGTATCGATCTGCGCGTCACCCCCATCGAGCCGGGCATGGCGGTAGACTGGTCGGATTTCGACCTGGCCTTCTTCGGCGGGGGCCAGGACAGCGGCCAGGCGCTCATCGCGCGGGATCTGTTGGAGCGGCAGGGGCCGGGGCTGCGCGCCGCGATCGAGGACGGTCTGGTGCTCCTGGCGATCTGCGGGGGCTACCAGTTGCTCGGGCGCTACTTCCTGACCCACACGGGCGAACGCTTGCCGGGTCTGGGGGCGCTGGACGTGTACACCATCGGCGGCAAGCGGCGCCTGATCGGCAACATCGTGGTCGAGGCCCGGCTGGGGGAGGGGGCGCCGGTGCATCTGGTGGGCTTCGAGAACCACAGTGGCCGCACCTACCACGGGGCGGGGGTGCAACCTCTGGGTCGGGTGCTCGCCGGTCATGGCGATAATGGCGAAGATGGCGTGGGCGGGGCGGTGTACCGCAACACTTTCGGCTGCTATCTGCACGGCGCGCTGCTGCCGAAGAACCCCCAGTTCACCGACCATCTGATCGGCCTGGCCCTGCGCCGGCGCTTTGGCGCCGCCGCCGGTCTGGCCCCGCTTGACGCCACGCTCGAACTGCGCGCCCAGCGGGTCATGGTTGAACGGATTGTATAATAGGAATGCAAGAACTGTTCCTGGGAGGGCCGGGCCCTCGCAGATCCTCCCGTGGGGTAGGGGCGTGGGGGAAACCTGATTTCCCCGCGGCCCGTGACCGGGAGGGTTGCGCTCCTGCCTATACCGGGCAAGCAGGGGCGCTGGGGCAAGCTGGTTTCCCGATACTCTGCCAACTGGCTATGGTTACGTGAGGAGACTATGCCACATTTCACCTTGAGCGGCGGCGCTCCGGACACCGAAGAGGCCGCGGCGGCAATCGCGGCGATCACCTGCCTGCTCGAAGAAGAGGCCGCGCTGGCCAGCAGCGTCGCCCCTCAGCAGGCGCTGGAGGGTTGGCGCAGCACCGCCCGGCTGATCACCCAGGGCTTGATCCCCACCCGCACGCCGGTGGCGCCACGCTGGTCGAGCATCGAGCGCCTGCGGCGCGCCGGACGCGGCGGCGGCGGAATAGTCGGTCAGTGAGGGGAGCGCGGCGCGCAGCCCACGTCATCCTCCGAGCGCCCAGGCGCGCCATTCGGCCTCCAGGGTCTCAAAGCTCTTGCCGTAGACGCCGGGGTAATCGGCCGATGCAGGCGCGTTCTGGCCGGTCAGGTACAGGCGGTCGAACGCCTCGCGGCCGTAGGTCTCGATCAGGAACTCCACAAAACTGGCCCACTGGTAGTAGAGTTTGTTCATATCGCTGATCGACCGGCCCACATAGCTGATGCCGAGCGGCAACTCCTCGCGGTTGGCGAGCCACGGGCGCACAAAGGCGCGAAAGGTCGGTGCGTCGCCCAACCAGTAGGCCCCCGCCCCCCAGGTTGCCACCCCCTCGGATAAAACCAGATCGGCGCTAAGGTGCCGTTCCCCATACCGATCCTGGCAGAGCTGGTGCACGAATTCGTGGGCCATGATGCTGATGGCGCGGGCGGCGGGGAAACTGGCGCAGGTGAAGACCTGCACGTTACGGATGTCGGTGTAGGCGATACCGTGGAGCCCGCAGGCGGGCTCCAGGCCGATCAACACCTCCATTGGTCCCGCCGGGGGGCTGCCGAAACGCGCCACGACGTAGTCCAGGGCGCGCTCCAGTTCACCGGCGACCGACGGCTGTTCCTCCGGGCGCAGCGCGCCCTCGTCTATGGCGATCCTGAGCAGGCCCGTCTGAAGCAGATCGCCGGTCAGCGGCATGGGGGTGGGCGTCGCCGCGTCGGGCGGCAGGGGCCGCTCGGGGGCGGTCAGCGGCCACAGCGCCGACGATGGAGCGATGCGCGGGCGTGGCCGCGGCGCATAGCCGTTGACCAGCAGGATGAGCAGTGAAACAAAGAGGACAGGACCGATGAGCGCCCATCGGATCTGTGCCTGGCGTGGTGGAACCATTGTGCGATTGTAGATGTTGGATTTCAGGGTGCTGGATCGGGTGTGTCGATGGCAGGAGTTATACCATTTTAGATGTCAGGCATGTTTCAAACGAACGTGACAATCCAGCCTTCAACCCTCGGTTCGCTCATTTTCGTAGAGGGCTTCCTGAAGCCATGAAATGACCGCGTCCTGACTGTGCAGTTCATTATTTGTCAAGTTGCGGATCGCATCAGGAAGCCATCGGTCAAAAAAATGAGCG